>OIZE01001468.1_pt1 | contig 14488 bp, 22 predicted proteins | sample 1588421 | NCBI WGS metagenome assembly OIZE01 (sample SAMN03283251) | human gut metagenome | biome: human-associated habitat; material: feces | host: Homo sapiens | place: USA | collected 2013 | reverse complement strand
TAAAAATTTAGATAGATCACTTAATGAAATTCGTATTGTAAGTGAGAAATCTGCGGAAGATATGGCCCGTTTTGCTGAATAGGCAAATAAAGCAGCCAAAGCATTAAGTACGACTACGACTAACTATACTGATGCTTCTTTAATTTACTATCAGCAAGGTTTAACAGATCAAGAGGTACTTGATCGTACAGAAACCACGATCAAGATGGCTAATGTAGCTGGCACATCCGCGGAAACCGCATCCCAGCAATTAACCGCTATCTGGAATAACTTCTATGATGGTAGTGAAAGTCTTGAACATTATGCAGACGTTCTTGTTAAATTGGGCGCTGCTACTGCATCTAGCTCCGATGAAATTTCTGAGGGTATTGAAAAATTTGCGGCTGTAGCAAATACCGTAGGTTTAAGTTATGAATATGCTGCTTCTGCTCTTGCTACTGTAACTGCACAGACTCGTGAAAGTGCCAGTGTAGTGGGTACTGCATTTAGAACTTTATTCTCTCGTATTCAGGGTTTGCAACAGGGCGAAACTCTTGATGATGGCACTACTTTAAATAAATATTCTCAAGCACTGGCTAATGTTGGCGTTCAAATTAAGGATACTAGTGGTGAATTAAAAGGTATGGATGAAATCCTTGATGACCTTGGTGGAAAGTGGGATACGCTTGCACAAGATCAAAAGATTGCCTTGGCTGAAACCGTAGCTGGCGTGCGTCAATGGACTCAGTTGATTGCATTGATGGATAACTGGGATTTCTTTAAAGAAAATTTAGCTCTTGCAGAAAACGCTGACGGCGCTTTGACCCAACAGGCTGACATTTATGCAGAATCTTGGAAAGCTGCTCGTGATAGAACTAAAGCTGCCGCGGAAGACATCTATGATAGTTTAATTAATCCAAACTTTTATATTGGCGTAGATAATGTTATTACTCCACTATTATCTAGAACCGCAGATGTCATTGATGCGTTGGGCGGTTTAAAGGGTGTATTGGCAGTTGTTGCTCTTGGTATGAACCAGGTTTATGGTGATAAAATTGCTCAAAGTATGCGCGATATGGCTGTTAATCTTGGTATTATTACTGGTAAAGAGGGAGAACGTGCTCGTGCACTTTAGGCTGAAGCCGTAAAACTTGTAGAGAATTTAGGCATCACTTATTCAGCTAATAGCGCTGAAAGTATGCGATTAAATATTTTAAAACAAGAAGTAAGTCTCCAGGGTGAGATTAATGCTAAATATGATGAACTTGATAGTTATCAGAGATCTATTCTTGAAAATGAACAATATAAACTTGATATTTTAAAACAATAGAATTTAGCAACTACTGAACGAATTGGGTCTTTGCAAAACTCTTCTCAAGAATTGCAAGATAGCATGGCAGTAAGTCTTCATGATGACGATGATTGGCAAACTGACGTATGGGCAGAAATCGAAGCGTGGAATGAACAATATAAAAATTTAACAAAAGCGCCATATAAAATTAAAGTTGATATTGAGCAAACTTCTAATGTTGACCAAACTTTTAGAAGTATTATCAATAATCTTGATGAATTAGCTAAAAAGCAGGCTTCTATAAAGCTCATTAGTGAAGAATTTATAAATCTTAAAAATAGTGCTGGTTTAACTGACCAGACTATGCGAGAATTAATTACTAGTTATGATAACAGTATTAATGTTGCAAGCATGGACAGTGCATAGCTAGAAGCAAAATTAGAAGAGATAAGACAAGAAGCAATAGAAAGTAGCGGAGCAATGCGTACATTAGCAAGAGCACTCGAAACAATGGGCGCAAATCCGCAGACTATTAATCAATATATCGCTCAATTACGACAGTTGGACGAAGAACTTGCGCGAGGAGAAATTTCTCAAGAAAAATATAGTCAATAGATTGAGAAAATTAATACTATGCTACGAGATGGTATCCCAGCTCAACGTGACTGGGCGTCTACTCTTGTTCAAGTAGGTACTACACTTTCTCAGGTATCTATTGGAATTAATGGATTAAATTCTCTTGGACAAACATTTAAAGAAGTTCTGTCTGGAGATGTTGATGCAATAACTGCATTTACTAAGATTTTAACTTCTCTTACTATGATATTACCAACGGTAGCATCTTTAGCTAAGGCAGTTAGTCTTGCAAATGCTCAAAATGCTGTACAATTTTTGGCAACCGGCGCGGCGGCTGGTACTGGCGCGGCGGGTGTAGCTTCGTTTAGCGCGGCTTTATCTGCTTTGCTTCCAATTATTGGATTGGTAGTAATTGCTGGCGCAACGATCATTGCAGTTATTCAAGCTATCTATGTAAATTCAGAAGAAGCAAGAGAAAAGATCCAAAAAGCTACAGATGCTTATTAGGAGCAAGTATCTACTTTAGAATCTTTAAATTCTAAATTAAAGACTACTAAAGATAGAATTGATGAATTAAACAATCAAGATACTTTAACAGTAGTTGAAGCAGAAGAGCTTGAAAAGTTAAAGCAACAAGAGGAGTCGTTAGAACGACAAATTAAGCTACAAGAGAAGTTAAATCAAGAAACTCAAAAGGCGCAAGCTGAAGAGATCGCTAAAAACTACAATAAATCTACTAAAGATATTGCTAAAGGACCGGATACTAAGCAGCAAAAATCATGGACTGAAGACAATAGTAATGCTAAATGGTATAAAGATTTACAGAAGAACAGTGATATGTCTGATCCATATATTAAATCTCAGGTAGAGGAGCAAAGATATACTTCTCATGTTGATGAATATGTTGATGCAGACACATGGTTTAAGAGCGTAACGCAAGGCCTAGAAAAAACTTCTGACGCTTATTAGGACTATTTAGTTGAGTACCAGCAATGGAAAGACAATAACGAACAAATTACCGCAGAATGGGTAGCTAATAATTCAGAAGCTATTCAGCAAGCAGAAGATAATTATAAGTCTTATGTAGATGCTATTGCTAGTGGTGCGATCGATTTAGATCCAGACACCCTCGCTGCCATGCAAGAAAGATTGGCGGAAATTCGTAAGAGCTTATATTCTTCTGACGGTGAATATGAGTAGATTGTTCTAGAGCCTATTCTCGATGATCAAGCAGTTCAATAGATTTCTGATTAGCTATATGGAGTTCTTTCCAATGGCGATGTTGCTGATGCAACTGGCTTGATTTCTGATGCAGTTAAGAATGAATTGATGCTTGCTGGCGTAAGCGTTGATGAGTTCTTAGAGTATGTTAATAATAAAGTAGACGAAACCAAAACAAAAGTACAAGAAAAATTCTCTGATTTTGATTTTAGTAAGTTATCGGGAGACGACTGGAAAGTCTTAATGACCGTTAACATTGATAATTTCGATTCGGTTCAAGAGCTTAAGAATTTCTTAGACAATTATTAGGAAAATAATGTTAATGTAGATGTAACTGGTATTGAGTAGCTACAAGAAGTTCTTGATTATTTAAATAAAAGTTAGGACGCTTTAGAAACTGCTTTAAAGTCTTATAAAGATCAAGAGGGTTACCTGACAATGGATCAGGTGGAGGCTTTGATAGCTGCAGATGACCGTTATGCGCAATATATCATCAAGGTCGGAGACGCTTATAAACTCACTAACTAGTCTTTACAAACTTTATTAGAGTCTGAACGACAAGAGGCAGAAGTTCTAGATGCTACTATTGCAGCCGCAAAAGAAAAATATGATGTTAACACAGATTATGTATAGAATTATATTGGTATGTGGGATGCTTTAGCAGAAGCAGCTAAAGATGCCGACGCTGTTAGTAAATATAATTTTATAAGTGAAGAAGATGCCAATCTTTTTAGATAGCATACAGAAGATTTAAGTTTAGCTGCTGAACTCTATAAAGATGGCGAAATGTCTGCTACGGAATACTTCGATGTAATTGGCGATCGAATTGATAAAATTGGAACTGGATTCCAAGAATTGCGTAAAGAGATTGATGACAATATAGAAGAAACTGATCTTTTTGAAGCTACGCTTACCGCAGCAGCTGGCTCTATTGCAGATGGTTTAACTGATCTAAATAAAAAATTTAGAGCGGGTTCCATCAACATGGACGACTACTATAAAGGCACTATTTCCGCGACAAAGGCTTTAATTAGTTCTCAAGGAAAATTAGATAAATATATTGAAAAAACTGATGAAGGAATTTGGCAACTTAAAGAGGGTATTGATTAGACTACAATCTCCGCGGATGATTATAGCCAAGCAACTTCTGATATTGCAAATCTAAACGCTTGGGAAAAACAAGTTAGCTAGGCTGAAAGTTTACAGGGTATGGTAGATACTCTAGTAGATCATTATGATTATTTTAGTAAATACATGGATGAATTCGGCAACATAGATTTTACTATTGATAATAATTTTGATACTACAGCTCAAGATTTTTAGTCCATGTGTTCCGACGTTGGTGCGTAGTTAGCTTACCTTGAGCAATATAATCATGAAGCATATCTACGAATAGTTAAAGGTGTAATTGATGCTGGAGGATAGGTAGCAAATGGTTTAAGCACTACTTCAGCAGAATTAACTCAATTTATGGCTTTATCTGGCGCAAATGCAGATATGGTTCTACAGTCAACAATGAGTGAATGTTCTGGTACGATAGGAACTTTATCTTAGGCTGCCGGAAGTGCATTAAGTGCATTAGGAGATTTAATTGCTAATTTTAACTATAATATTAATTTTGAGCCATCTATCACTGGTGGACAATTTAATCTTATGGAATGGTTTAAATCTGGTGGTACAAAGGGTATTAGTCTTCCAACATTAAGTTTTAAAATTACTGGTTCTGGTGGTGCATCTGTTGGTAATTTTGCGAGTGCGCTAAAGCAAGTCGGTAGTTTCTTATCAAGCAGCAATGGTGTTGGTCAAGGCGGAGGAAAAGATTATGGTCTTGAAACTCCTTCTTATAATCCTAATGGTGTACTTGATCCTAATAGTGTTAAATCTGATAACATCCGCGATAAAGGCAGCGGCGGTAAAAAAGGAAAAGGCGGCGGTGGCGGCGGAGATAAAGGTAAAACATACGATAAGGAAGAGCTTAAAGACCTTGACGATGTTGAAGACCGTTATCACAATATTAATCGCCAAATCGAACGTCAAGATGATTTACTCGACGATCTTGATAATAAGATTGAACGCGCTTGGGGTTCTGAAGCATTAAATGCTTATCAAGAAAAGTTACAAGAATTATAGAAATAGCAAGAACTTTATAATAAGAAATTAGATGAGGCTAGAAATTATCTAAAGCAAGACGCAGCGCTCGTTAAAAAATATTTTGCGGGAGCATAGATTGATGCAAATGGTGAAATTACTAACTATGAAGAGCTATTAAAGAAAAATCTTGATCTTTATAACGCCGCAGTTAAGCAATATAATCTTGCTGTTGATGGTAAAACGATTACTGAGGAACAACATACTGCACTCAAGAATAAGCTCGATGCAGAAGAAAAACTATTTGATAAACGTCAGAAAGCGCTAGAAAAGTATGAAGACACTCTTGATACAATCCGCGACACCACTGATGATGTTCAAGAAAATGCTCGAGATATTGCGGACACTAAACTAGAAAATATTAAATTCAAACTTGAAATTGTTCTAGATGTTAAATCCATGAAGGATACTGCTAGAGACCTCGTTAAAGATATTGCAGATATTTTTGGTGATACTTTAACTCAGAATTTCATGGGTTATGACAAATTAGAAAAACCAAAGTTTGACAGTCCTCTAGCATTAGACGCGGAAGCTGCTAAAGCAGAAGCAAATCTAATGCCGCAATATAAGCAACAATATGAAGAGCTTAAGGCCTTGTATGATAGCACTACCGATGATGCCGCGCGTAGAGATATTATGGATGAAATCTCCGATCTGCAAGGTAAGATTGCGGACTCTGCTAAAGCGATCGTTGAATGGGCTAATTCTATTGAGGATATTGTTCCTGATGCTGTTGATGCAGCAGCTGAACGTTTCGCTGCATTTACCGATTAGCTAGATCATAATACTTCGGTTCTTGATACTATCAAGGAGCTTTATAATTTACAAGGCGTAACTTATAAGACTGCGAATGGATTTAATCGTCTACAGAAGGTTAGTCAAGAAAAGCTCGAAGCTCAAGTTGCTTCTGCTAAGCTCCAGAGAGGTTGGTATGAAGAGGCTGCTAAGAGACTTGAAACCGCGCAAGCAAACCTCGATGCTTTAAATGGTGATGAAAGTGATATTCGCTATGATGCACTCAAGAAAGCAAGAGACGCATATCTGGAACAATTTAACGATGCTCAAGAGGCTTATTTATCTTCTGCTCAAGAAGCAATGGAGACCGCACAAGATATGTATCTCGATCAGATCGAGAGAGCAGTTTATAAGTTCGGTCAAGCGGTATCTAATGGCGCAGGTCTTGATTTACTGCAAGATAAATACGACCATTATATCGAACAAAATGAGCGCTACTTTGATAAGGTTAATGAGGCATATCAAGTTTCTGCTTGGTATAACAAGCTACAAAAAGATATTGATGATACTACCAATTCCGCGCATAAAGAAAGATTAAAGGCTCTGCAAGAAGAGATTAATCAGCGTAGAGAAGGTAATAAGCTATCTCAATATGATCTAGATATCCTCAATGCTAAATATCAAGTATTGCAGGCTTAGATGGCTCTTGAAGACGCGCAAAATGCGAAGAATCAAATTCAGCTAACAAGAGATAGCCAAGGTAACTGGAACTATTAGTTCACAGCTAATCAAGACGATATCGCGAATGCTCAGCAAAAGTTGCTTGATGCCGAGAATGAATGGTACAATATCGCTAAACAGCAAGTAACTGATGTTACTGGTGAGATTGTAGATACTTGGCAAGAATGTTAGGATAAGATTAAGGACATCTATTCTGACATGACTCTAACTGATGAAGAACGTTCTGCGCGAGCACAAGAAATCTATCAGTATTATACTGAAAAGATTAAATCTCTTGAAGAGGAGAAGCAGAATGCAATCGCAGATATGACCGAAGCCGGCAATAAGAGCTTGATTGATAATGCCATTCTTACCGGCGATACCATTACTGATGTAACGGGTATCACCTCTGAGGAATTGCAGCAGATAGTTGCAAACTCTGGAGAAAGTATCAAGGATCTATTATTAAAGAACAGTGAATAGTTAAAAGATATTGTTGGTGATAATACAGATTTAATTGATAAGTTTGATAATACTTACGCTAAAGACCTTGATAATATGACACAAAATACTACAAACTTCGAAGAACAACTCCGCAATTTGTTAGACGAAGCGCAACAGCATTTCAAGAATTATCAAGATAAAGTTTAGGATGTTGCTTCTGAAACTGGCTCTACTCTTGATAACTTGGCCAATGAAACTGACAAGGTTTCTGAGTCTACGGATCAACTTGCTCAGCGTGGTCAAGAGGCTTCTGAAGCTCTATGGGAGCAAGTTACCGCGGCACAATAGGCTGCGGATCAGTACGCGGCTCTGGCTGCTCAGATTTGGGAAGCTGTAGAAGCAGCGAAAACCCTTGCCGCTCAAATGGCATCGAATGCTGCTAGCAATTCTGGACTCTTGTATGACAAGAATACAGACTATAAAGCATTGATCGAACAAGGTTTGGTTAATGGCTGGTTCCAGTATGGTGATGAAACCTTTAAGTCTTTAGTAGCGCAGCGTGATGAGAAGATTAAGAACGAAGATAAGTGGAAAAATGAAACTCAAGGTGGAGAGCAATTTAAGGATTATACACAGGGTTCTAATGTTGGAGAATGGGCGCAAGGTCGTTACGATACCCAGGATAAGTGGAATGATGCTCTTGATAAACTGAAAAAGAATTATGGCTTGGCAACAGGTGGTTATACTGGCACTTTTGAAGATGCAAAACTCGCGTTCTTGCATGAAAAGGAATTAGTATTGAATAAAGAAGATACCGAAAATATCTTGGCTGCCGTTCAAGCTGTAAGAACCATTGGTTCTGACTTATTCAAGTCTATTGAGAAGTCTCTTGATGGTAATGTAGTTGCGGCAATGAACCTTATGGGTCAGCGACTCAATCCTGTTTCCACTATGCCAACGGAAGGTACTATCGAACAGACTGTTCATATTGACAAAGTAGAATTCCCGAATGTTACTAGCCGTTCGGAAATTGAAGAAGCATTTGTTAGTCTTACTAACGATGCAGCACAATGGGCTAGAAGAAAGACGTAATAAGGAGAGGTTTAAACCTCTCCTTATTATAGGAGTGAAAGGAGATAAACAATGAATAATATATCTGAACAGCTGTTGCAAGCTATGGAAATTATTGCTCAAGAAAAGTTGAAATAGCTCCAATATGATAAAACTATTCAAGCTACAATTTATTCTATCGTAGATGCTGATACTGGAGAATATAAAGTTAGATACAATGGAAATATTTTTTCCGCGTTTAGCGAGGATACTAGCAAAAGCTACTCTGTTGACGATATTATTTATGTCAAGGTTCCTGAAGGTAACTTTTCTAACAAGAAATTGATTACCTCCTTGGTAACCGCGAAATCTTTATCAAGCGCGCAAATATCTGATTTAACTAATTCTGTATTTGAAGTATCTCCTACGTTTGATGCGCTATATGGTAATGCTTATGACCCAAGTGAGAGTTATGGAGTAATTGCGGGCGCGCCAGCTGGGGAGATCAGTAGTTCTGTGTACATCTTTTAGAATGATGAAGAATATAATCCAAATGGCTACCACGGATTGTTCCAGCAGTATGCGAACAATTACGAATATATTAGAGTTAAAGCATCTTTCTTAACACAATTCCATAATGTGCATAGTAAAGGTAACTACGGTATTGAGGTTGAATTTTATACCAAGGATAATAGTAGCGTAAGTTATAGATTAGATCTCTAGAATTTTAATGGTAATCCATATGGATTCTCGGTCTACTCGCCGCAATCAATTATCTTAAAGGCGCAGAAAAACTATTTAATGGGACTTAAATCTATTAAGCTCTTTGAAGAAGATTTTGTCTATGATAAGATTGTTAAGAATGGCATAGTTACAGATGAAGAGAACACAACTGTTGCTAACATTTTTGTGAAAGATATTTCTCTTCAATATGTTGATTTGCAAGATCTAAGTGATACGAGTTATTACCTCACGATTTCCGCACCTAAAGGCATCGCTTTTACGGATAAAGTACCAACTCTAGAATTGATTGGCCGTTTAATTTATAATGGCGATGATATTATGGATAGTAAGAATTGCGTTTGCCAATGGTATGAGAGAGATCTAAGCGTGGTCGTTGGTAGCGATAAGTACGTCAAAGCCGCAGGTTTTGGTTGGAAGAAAATGGATAAACAGACTTCTGATACTCTTACTCTTGATGCAACCGATGTACTCTATCAATAGAGATATAAATTAGTAGTTGTTTATAATAATAATGTTACTCTAACTGCGGAGATTGCGGTTTGGAACCGTAATTCTAACTATGATTATTCTATTGTTCAAGTAACTGATGGCGCGGATATTAAATTGTAGATTAAAAATAATTATGACGATGAATCTCTGGTCGGTGACTGGTATTTATCTTACCCAGATGATAGCTACAGTTCTGTGCCGGAAGGAGAAAAGTAGTCAGAGATAGTTGTAAGTTCTTATCTGCAATATAGCTCTGTAATCTTCTATTGCATGGTATATAACTTTTCTGGTGAATATATCGGCACACTTGAGCATACTATTGTAAATAGTGAAAGCGAAGATGATGTAACTATTAGCTATATTGGCGAAGACTCTTTTCGCTATGATGCTAATGGAGATATTTCTATCGAAGACGCAGAGAAAGAGCGTACCCTGTAGGTTAATCTAGCCTGGAAGGAAGGCTTCGGCACCTCTTACTTTGTATCATGGTTAATGAAAGATGCAGCGAATAAAGAGTACGAGATTCCTACTTCTAAATCTAAAGCCTACAATCCGGATAACTCCATGCTTGAGAACATTTGGGTTGACAATTATAATATTTTGCACTACAATATTAAGTAGAAATACAGAGTTAATTTCAGTAATAACACTATAATTGTAAAGATTAGAACTATTGCTGAATCTACTTATTTATTTAATAAAGAGATTCTTTGCTTGAAGGATGGCGACTAGGGTACTAATGGTACTACCTATATCACAGCGATTCGTCCTTGTAATTCTGAGGGTGTAAAACTTAGTGGTTTACAGCCTTTGAGATATAACAATAGTTGGTAGAATACTCTACAGGTTCGTTGTTATGTATATAAAGATGGAGAATTAATTAACGGTAATAAGAAGTATTCTATTACTTACAAATGGGAAGGAATTAATGTATTTGTACAAGACCGAGAGATCTTAACAGATACCACTGACCAAGTTATCGTGCGTGGTAAAGATCCTATTTCTGAAAGTAGTCCAAGCGCGCAATTAGCATTCTATGTAAAGGTTCAAGTAACCATTAAAGATGCTAATAGTTCCGTGGATATTTACGCTTCTTATCCTGTTGATGTAATTCTAGGTTCTGCCTCTGTTGATGATATTAATATTGATAGTATTCCTTCTTATATCAAGTACAATTCCGCAGGTCTGACACCATCTTTTTATAGCAATGATATTAACTTCTATTATAAGAATAATATTTATAATGACAATATTGTATCGCTTAATACGAATATCCTAAGTATTGTAACTAGCAATGGTAAGAAATATTTAGAGCCAGCTTCTAATTTCATCTTTGAGAGTATTAAGGATGATTCGCAGAGCAATATAGGCGTATTAAGTTTTGCTATTCCGGATAGCACTGATAGACTTATTCATCCTATTGTTATGTATCTTGATACTTACGGCAACGAAGCTATTAATGGCTGGGATGGTACTGCTCTTGATACTGGCGATGGAAAGTATGTATTTGCTCCGCAAGTTGGCGCGGGATCAAAAGACAGCTAGAATAGATTTACTGGCGTTGTAATGGGTAAAGATAGTGGGCAAAATTAGATAGGTCTATATGGCTATCAGGCAGGTGTTAATGTCTTTGGCTTAATGGAAGACGGTACCGCATTCTTTGGAGCCATGAGTGGTGGCGGCCGCATTGATATTAATGGTAAATCTGGTTCTATCAGCGGCGGTGGTGGTGGAGATAATTCCATCGGCATGACCATTAATCTTGCTGACCTTAATCCAGGTAAAGGAACAGATGCTATTAAAGTCGGCGGTGGTGTCTTTAAAGTAACTTATGATGGTGCTCTGTTAGCTACGTCTGCTACGATTGAAGGAACTATTTATGCTACGACTGGTAGAATTGGATGTTCTAGTAGAAATAGTGAAGACGGTTGGATTATTAAAAAGAATAGATTATATAGTAGCTCTAGCGGTAGATATGTAGAACTTAATAGTGACAAGAACGCTGATGGTGCTATCTGGACAGGTTCTTCTTCATACGAAAGTGCTAAAAGCACTTATTTTGCTGTATCTAAAAAGGGTCAGCTTTATGCTAAAACCGGTAATATCGGTGGTTGGACTTTAACACGCAATAGCTTATATGCTGATACTGTAGGTCTTAGCAGTACCGGTAATGCAGCTTTCTGGGCTGGCTCAGACGTAGACGCAGGCTCTACTTCAATTAAAGATACTAGTGCAGCTAACTTTTTAGTAACTCATACTGGAAGATTATATTGCACTTCCGCGGACATTTCAGGAAGAATTAAGGCAGATAGTGGTACTATTGGTGGTTGGACTATAAATGATAAATATTTAACCGGCGGAGGTACAATTCTTAATTCTGATGGTTCGATTACTTGCGGTAATTTAGTTGCCACTGGAGGTAGCATCGGTGGTTGGACTATTCAATCCAATGCTCTTGTAAGTCGTGGCGGAGGCTTATTTTTAAACGGTGATACTGGTACTATTTCGAATAATTATGGTTATTTTGGAGGAATTACTGGTTCTTCTGGTGCGGGTAATACGACTTATAATATTGGTATTGCTGCAACAGGCGGTAGTGGTAGCGTAGTATTGCAAGCTCAAGAGGGTAATGGTAATATTAAATTAGATGCTGCAAATAGTATTTATTTATTAGCTACTAGTATTATTTTAAATGGCTCTGGTAGTTCTGTTATATCTGCTGGTGGTACTATTAGTATCATGAGTGCTGGCAACATGACACTAAATGCTAAGGGTGGCACATTTAAAGTTGAAGGATCAGCCATTGATTTTAGTAGCGTAGCTACTCAAAAAGGTATTCGTGCAACGTTTGGATAAGGAGTGAGATAATGCCAACGGTAACACTAAAATTTAATAGTGCAAGTAGCGAGGGCGTTAATTTTTCCTATAGCACTTCCGGTTGGACATCACTACCTTCTGATGAATCTGTCTCTAGTATACATTGGGGAAATTGGAGCAGTGGTACAACTCGTTAGACGAGAACTGGTTATACAACATAGGTAAAATATAGTCTTGGTACTACGAAATGGTCTTGGACTTTTACTAGAGGAAGCGGAAGTAGTGGCGGAACCAGCTAGTCAAAAAATGGGTCTGCCACGATAAATGGTTATGTAGCTGGGTCTAGATAGTCTGTAACAGCTAAGATATCTGCGACAAGAACTTCTAAAATAGAACGTGTTAATTATAGGCAAACTAGAACTCGCTCGCCTATTAAAGACGATAAAGGTAATATAACTGGATATACCCCTTGGGATGTAGGTTCTGCAACTAAAACTGGCACATCTACCTCTAGTAGTTCTGCAACAAAAAATTTAGGAAACGCGCACAATACACTTTATTTCTATACTAGACCTCTTCAGTTTGCTTGGACAAATATTCCAGCAAGAGATAAATTAATTTCTGTTTGTTTAACTGCATCTAAGTGGAATGAATTGATGGATAAAGCAGCATAGAAATATAATTGGAAGCATTGTCAATAGGGGTAGGGTGGCACACCAAGATCGACTGGATAGTATCATGTTACAACTGGCACATTAATTACTCATACGATTTATAATAATGGTTCTAATTGGTGTGGTGCTTCAAAGACAGTGAAACAAGGAGATACAATCACATATGACTTATTTACTGCGTTATCAAACGCGGTAAATGCAGGATGAAAAGGAGAAAAACGTGTTAAATAGAGATATTATTACTATGTATCAAGGTTTATCGCAGCTAGCGTCGAATGAGGGAATGCGGCTTCCCGCACGTGTATCTTTTGCGGTAGTGAGAAACCTCAAGATGTTAATGCCTATTATTGAGGATATTGACATGGCTCGTCAATCAATCGCGGAAACCTATGGCGCTCTTGATGTTGATAATCCTACTCAGTATCGTATTCCAGAGAATAATCGAGATACAGTTAATCAGGAACTAGATGCAATTATGGAAACAGAAGTCGATGTTCCTCTTGTTAAAATTAAAATGACAGAGATTGAGGATTTAAATATCTCGATTGCTATGGCAGAAGCACTTATGTTTATGGTAGAGGAAGAGATGTAAATCTCTTCCTCTTTTCTTTTGCTTGGACGAATTTAATTATCTTAACCAAAACTTTTTTTATAATATATAGAGTTAGAGGAAAAGGAGGCGCGGAATATGCCAATTAGTATTTATCCGCCTACTCTATAGAGTACATAGCCAGCGTTTTTAGCTACAACGCCAGACTATGAGATTAAATATACTCTATAGAAAGTAACTAGTGCCGAGACTATTAAACATATTCAAATTCGAGTAGTTGAATAGCGCTCAAATTCTAGCATTGTAAATACTTCAAAGTATCCAGATAATATTATCTATAAGAATGTTGACTTAACAAAAGAAGCCAGCCCTTATGGAATTAAAATTTTGACCTCGGATTTGCGAAAGCCTTGGTCGCCAGGTGTATGTTATAAGATACAGTTGCGCTTTGGATCTACCAACTTTCCGAGTGATTTAAGCGCATTTGCAGCATGGAAAAAAGAGTAGATTAACAATCAGACCTTCTCTGAGTGGTCTACTGTCATGGTTATTAAAGCCATTGCACAACCAGAAGTCTATATTGAAAATGCTGGAACACTTAGAACCGATGTTATTGCTAGTAAGTAGACAGAGGCTAGTTTGACTCCTTTGTTTGTAGGAGACTATATTGATAACGCTTCTGAGGAACCATTAGAGAAATATAAGTTTGACTTATATGATGAAGTAGGCAAGACATTGATTGAGTCGTCAGATTGGATTCAAGCGGTTAGTGGTAAGAATTGTTCATATAGATTTAAAACCATGCTTACTAACAACGAGTCTTATAGAGTCTATTTCTCGATCGTAACGCGCAATGGGTATGAAACCCGCACTTACTATGACTTTTAGGCTATTAAGGTTTATCTAGAATCTTTGACAGATGTGTCTATTAGAGTTGATGACGCTGATGTATTTTGCCGTGAAAATGGTTGTATGCGGATTTATCTTACTGCCAAGAGTCCATTAACGGGTTGTTATGTGCTCACTCGCACGTCAGAAGAGAGTAATTAT
>OIZE01001465.1_pt1 | contig 14493 bp, 16 predicted proteins | sample 1588421 | NCBI WGS metagenome assembly OIZE01 (sample SAMN03283251) | human gut metagenome | biome: human-associated habitat; material: feces | host: Homo sapiens | place: USA | collected 2013 | reverse complement strand
CAAAAGAAAAATATAAAGAAGTATTAGAAACACAATATAATGATGTAATTACAAAGATTAAGGGGTGGCATGAACTACCTAATATTTTACAATCACTAAGTGATTATACAGTCATTTGCATTACTATGTGTGAAAGAATATATGATGATAAAGATATTAATTATTGTGATTATATTTATTTGAATGAGTCTATTAATAATAATCTTAAAGAAGTATGTAGAATAGTTAGGAGGTAATAAAAATGAACATAGATGTTAAAATCGAACTAGAGTTTTATTTTACATTTGACGGTTTAATTATTGCGCATAGTACAGATTATAAAATAATAGGGGATATGTATATTAAGTATTATAATAAATATGGTCCAAAACATGAGTATTATTTATACGCTGTCAATAAACAGGACCTTAAAGATTTTATTAAAATAAAAGAGTGATATTAGTTATCACTCTTTTAATATTTACTGAGTATGTAACCCATTAATCTTTTCGTTTCTTGATTGTTATAATAAACGCATCCATCACGATATGATCGTATTAACATATTGAGTCTTTGGTCTTTACGCCATAATTTCGCGATCATCATATTTTCACGATTATTACTGCCAATGGAGTAACAATATCCGTATTCTTTATTAATCTGTTGGTTGATATAAACATAGCCTGTATTCATATCTATCCATACACCATAATAAATACCATCATAATACAATGTACATAAATAATCACACACATTCGTTTTCTTTTTAACAAAATCGTTTGTATCATAAGCAAAGTTACCAGCGTTATAATCTCCGTATGTTGTTCCCGAAATTAATTTATGGAATTTGGATTTTTCTTTATTGCCTTTTTTATATTCACTATGACAAATTTGTACGACAATTTGTTCGACGGATTCACTACCCTTAAATGTGTTAAATTCTTTTTCGGGGTTGGGTGTAATACCAAAATAGCTAAAATAAGGGTTAACAATGCTAACATTGTTTGCTAGTAAATATACATGTCCTTCTCTTTGTCGAAAGATAGAGTCAATGATATTTAATAAGATCTCAACTTCATTCGGAATGTATGCGTTAAAACCTGCTTTTTCCGGTATAAACTCATCCACAATAATTGTATCTACATCCACATAACTTGTTGATTTTAAGCTGGCAAAAGATGTTAAAGATGTTGCGTATCCCATTTCGCAACCGTTTATGTAAAAGGTGGTAAAATTGCTACCACCTGTAATTTTAAATTCATCATCTTTAAAATTTTCAAATTGGTCATTAAGAAATGTTTTTATTTTCTTTAGGTCTGTTTTATAACGTCTTAAATAAAGGAATTGTTTCCCTTTTTTCTTGTATCTGCTGATACAGTCTTTTTTAAATCCGTATGTTTTACCGATACCACGGCCACCAATGACGAAGTTTAAAAATTTGTTGTATGACTTTATGTTTGTTGGGCTATACCAATCTACTAGTTGTGTCATTTAAATACTCCATATGGTGTTGTATTATAACCTTTTACCCATCATCTTTTGTCTGTAATTGTAGTATTTATTTACATTAATATTCATATTTTACCTCCTAAAAAATATTAAAAAATAATCCGTATTCTTGTAATTCCGCGTATAACTCGCTTTCAACGGTAATAACCGCACGCCTTGAGCCTTGTAACACTTCCGCTAGTGTTTGGATACCGATATTACCTTTACGCTTAAAGCTGTATTCTTCATGTCCTATTGTATCATTCGCGCTTTTTGGTTTGGTAATTGTCTTAGCGATGTTATTCACATAGTCGTTTGTTTCAATGTCAATACGTCCTTCCGGGGTTACAGATTGTAAAGCGATACTCGTATCTTCTCCGCTCGCTTGTGTGTTACCTCGACTATCACGCGTATAAGTTTCCGTGTAGTTTGTGTTTGCTGTTGGATCGTCCTGATCTTGGAATGGGATAGTTTTAAAAAGTGTATAATATCTATCCATATTGATTTCAAACCAATGTTGTAGCTCAAATTTCCAATATGCATAGGTTTCTTGTCCGATTTCGTCAAACCAAAAATGCTTTAAAATTCCCGTTTCTAAAGCTTTTCTTTTTTCAAGGTCATCATAGAAAGGATAGCTAAAATCGAAAATCTTTTTTCGTGCGATCTCTAACACTTCCATATCACTTAATTTATGTTGAGCGTCGATTAGTTCTTCGAATGCTAAATTGTGGCATACACCACAAATTGTTTCAGTGTTTTCAGCAAGAATCGGACTTTGTAAACTTAATAAATAGTTAGGCTCATTTAATTTGTTGAACATGCTAATCACCTTCTTTAAGATCTAAATATTTATTGACATTAAAATCCTTAACACTTGTATTTGAGTCTAACTCAATCAATTTCATGATTTCTTCGTAATCTTCATAAGGCGCGAACTCAACACTTGCATTTAACCCGAATTTTTTGTTTAATTCTTCAATAGCTTTTTTACGTTCGCTTAACCATATGTTTCTAGACGCGATAACTTGTTGGTTGTTAGCGTTGACCTCATCCGAAACCAACCTTTCTTTTTTATCCATATTGGCATTTTCAATCCCTAAGAATGTCATACACTCTCTTAGAATCGCCTGCTTCATTCCGTGTAATTCGTCAGCAATAAAAGGCGCGTTTGTTTGTAGTATATTAATATCCTCTGTTCTGAAACCTTTTGAAGTAAATATTGTTTGAACCCCTTGTAAGATTTTTTTCATAAAAACTTTGAATTGCTGTAACATTCTCCTATCACCTGTGATGATATACGGCGTCCATTGCATAGTTAAATTCTGATCCATAGTTCGACTTGTTAAAGCTAATTTTTTCGCATAAAAATTTAAGTATGGGAATAATCCAACATATAAAGGACTGTTTTTCATGACCACGCACTCTTCACTTGTTAACGTCTTTTTAACGAGTGGGCTTGTGGAAACCGTATGATATTCGGTTGGTAAAGTGTAATGATTTAATCGACCCCCTAATGTGATCTCACTACATATTAAACCTAACCTTTCATCATCATAAAAGCCAATGTAACCGCGTGTTTGTAAAACATATTCTAAATAGAACGTGTTAATGGATTCAGGTAAACCTTTATATTTAAACATATTTAAGCTTAACATTTGTAAATATGTGTAATAAATAAAGTCCGCCTCTCTATTGTTCATTGTTGCAATATCAACCGCATTACGGCAATAATCTGTAAATGTGCTAGTATCATTTAATAAATCCATCTTAATCATCTCCTTTACTTATATGCTAAATAAAAAAGGTTGAGCTGTCAACCTTTTATATTAATGTACTTTTTTATCTTTATAATTTCCGAACTTATCAATCTCTGTCATATTATACCTTTCTCCATTTGATCTAGAATAGTCACCGATATTTTTTGTGTGCCATAAAGTCACACCATTGTCAAATACTCGTTTTATTTTTTCAAGGTCGCTCGGATCTATACCATCACCACTAATGTTACACTTAACAGTTTGTATATAATTCCATGATATTTTAGAATGTAAATTGGGATAGTCAATAACATTTGTAGCATAACCACGCATATCCCATACTTTGTTTAATCTTTCTAAATATTCATCTGTAGGCTTGTACGCATATATTACTAATGTATTAAGATCTAAAGATAGTATTCGCATTAAATCATTTGAGCCGGTTACAACACTGTCGGCAGTTGCTTGAGCGTCGTGGATTTTAGCATTGTACGTATCAATTGCGTTTTGAATGTTCGTTTGATTTTGATAACATGTTGTTAACTTTCTTAGTTGGTTACTAATTGCGGTTGATTGCGTATTTGCACTTGCTTGTGCGTTTGCATTTGCAAGTGCATTTGCGTTTTGTAAATTCGTTTGTTTTGTATTAATTTGATTTTGCATGGCTGTTTGTCCAATTCCTAAACCAGCACCAACTAAACTACCAACCGCACCGCCAATATTGCCTGTTAAGGCGCTTGTAATACCGCCACTTAAACCGCCAATTGCACCGATACTAGCGTTTATCATATTCGACTTGTTGTGTAAATCATTTAAACTACTAGCTAGATTTGTATTTCTACCCACACTACTTAAATTTAAATTATTTTGAATACTTGCTTGTGCGCTCATCGCATTACCTGTTGCACTGGCAATTGCTGCGGCTGTTTCATTACTACGCCTGATGTTTGACAATCCTACATTCATAGAGTTTCGCGATGATTGCATTAACATTGCTGTTGTATCGTTTATGATTGGAATTGAAAGCTCGTATGAACTTTCAAAAGAATTATCTATATTTATAAGTGTTGATTTTCCAATCTCATCATAAGTTTTATAATTCTTAGGAATAATATTAATTTTGCTCGATGATGGGTTTCCAACCATCATAAATTTAATGTCATAAGGATCATTCCATAATTCATTTTTAAATATTTTATTAACGCCATTGTTATTACTAATCATTAAGTAGCTATATGGATATGTGTATAGTTTACTGTTTTTATTATATCCTATAAATGACTCTATACTTCTACCTAGATCATATACAGGATATTCATCATCATTATTTAAATACATGTTATTCATGGTGCCACTTAGAATTTTAAGACAATCAATATCACCTTCATGGACTCCATTAAAGTTATGTGATACTACACTTAATACACCATCAACAACATTTAAACCAGGAATGGAATCCGTAACCATAATACTAACACATTTACCCACAAGTTTCTCATTCTTACGAATGTGATCCAATGTCACGCTTAAACCTGTAAGTTTTGTATAACTGCTACCACTTACACCATTTCGTATTGTTTTAACATCATTTCCATTATGTTTCGAAAAAGGAAATATGTAATAATTCAATGGTGATGGTGTTCCAGCCTGTCCACTCGTATAACTATCATTCCCAGCAAAATCGCATGTCATGGCTATAACCGCAAAAGAGTAGTTTTGCATAGGATTAATGATTGCTTGATTTGTTGAAACTAAATCAGTTCCAAGCTCTATATTTTCATTCTGTGTATTAATACATGGACGCCTACGGTTATCAATATTTTTATCAATATACCATTGTGGTCTATGTTCATATGCAATAAAACTTGGAAGAAAATTCTTTTCAATTTCAAACCGCCAAGTTTGTATTACATCCGTTTCAAAAGAAATACTAGTTGCATTGTCATTTAAATAACCTAAACTTGTAATAAAACAATAAATCCATTTTGATTTGTTCCCAGTATCACCATTCCTATATATCATATAATTATATAATCTTAAGTCATCATAAGACCCGTCCACAACTACAGTACCATCTTTTCTTTGATAGGTGTAATTTTCAAAAACAATATGATCATAATTATTTATAAAAAAATCAAATTGTTTTTCAGGGGTATCGAATGCACCCCAAAAAGTATTGTTCATTGCGTCAATTTCTAAACCTTTCAATAAATAAATTTTAGATTGTGGCGTAAATTGACTATTTACAACTCCTATACTCATCTTAATCATCTCCTTTTATTTTATCTTAAATAAAAATAGTTGAAACTTCAACTATTTTATTTATCTTTTATATAATCATAAATTTCACGTGATTTAGTTCCACGTTGTGGCTGGTTTGGATCGGCTGGTCTTTCATAGTTGACTAGAAATTCAATTGCTAGTGTATAAGGGTCGGCAGTTGATTTTGAAAAGCTTGCGAAACTTTCGGGGTAGGTTGCTGTAGCTATCCATTGTGCGCCATTCTCCATTTCCCATTGAATTCTTTCGCATTCACCTTGACCAAACTTAGATACATCCGGGTAATAACCTTTTTCTTTTAGCCAGTCAATAATTTTTGTCCAAGGTGTCCACTGTACCAAACCATACCCACGACTAGCAACCGGCTGTGCAAAAGGTACATCACCCTCCCACCGGTTCGGGTTGACTGTACTCTCAAAATAAGAGTTTCCTAATATACCAGCAACCGCATTTGCGGTCCAACCTTTCGCCTTGAAAAATTGCCAAAAAGCAACCCAATTTTGTTTCGATTCATCTTCCGTAAGTGGTCTTGTGTTATTAATATCACCAGGAATAATCCATTGTGTTGGTGTAGGTGGTTCGGGTTTGATTTCTTCTTTTGTTTTATAAAATCCAAAATCAATACCTAGACCGTCTAACATAAAATAGTGTTTAGTATATTTATAGGATGGTTCGGGAGTTGGAGGTTGTCCACCCTCAAATGTTTCCCACTGCTGTTCGTATCCGTTAACAATATTTGTATCATTTACATAAAATACTTCCGTCGGTAGAACTGAACCACTTAAAGCGTAGCATTGGTTTCCATAGTTACATGTCACACCATAGTACACGAGTCCGGCATTTTGTATAAATGTTTGGTCGATATGACAGTGGTCACCTGTTGCATAACCTGCCTCACCTGTATGGTAAATTAATTCACCTTGTGCGTATCTTGTTGCGGTTGGTGGGTTTGGGTCATGTGTAAAACTTACAGTAACATAGCTTAATCCGTTTGGTGTCCATACAGGATTGTCAGAACTGTATGCTCGCGTGTTACCTACACTATCGTTATATGAAAGGTGACAAGAAAAAGGCGCATAAACTGGCACACGTACCTGCCCACTAATAGCGTTATCAAATGGATGTCCACAGCAGTGTGACTCAGCTGTGGGACTAGACCATTGAGTTATGTTCATGACTTCCATAGGAAATAAGCAAACTTCATGACCATCATGCACTAGCTTTTGTCCTGGTTTCATAAGTTCAATTCCTCCTCTAATTCAACTAATTCTCTTAACTTATCTTTACATATATTATAGCGCTCATAATCTACACCTTTTAAAATGTGCATTGCTTGCATATAAAACTCGATATAGAAATAAACGCTTAAACCTTCCGGTAAACTATATGGAATATCTTCCGGCTTTTTCATTTTATAAATACTTGATAATTCACATTCTTTACTTTTCATGTTACCCCCTAAAAAGAATAGCAAGTATTAAATACTTGCTATTCTACACGTTTCCAAAAATATACTACATAATATGGTTGCATTAATGATATTTTTTCTGATTTACTTTCATCAGGTCCATGTGAATGTACACCAATTACTGAACCATTTTGTTGTAATAACGCACCATAATCAATAAATGATAATTCTTTCTTTGTAAGCAAATGTTTATATTCACCGCCAGTGTCATTTACATTAAAAGTCTGTGTGTTTGATCCATCACTTCCCGGACCAACACCAATAAGTGTACGTCCTTGTGCGAACTGCTCCCAAGTCCCTTTTAAATAAGTACCAGGGTTAGTACTAGTTAAACTAATATACACAGAACCAACGGGATAAATAGAATCTAGAGTTGTATTAATTAACTCTGTTAATTCTTCTTTAGTTGTTGTAAATTTTGTGTTTGTTTCTTCTTTAAAAGCACTGAAGGCTGTTTGATTTTGAGAAAGTGTTGTATTTGTTTCAGTTTTAAAATTTTTTAAATCCGTACTAACAACATTAATTTTAGTGTTGATAGCGTTTTCTTTTTCTTGCCAGTCTATATTAAACTGCTTTTTTATGATTCCTTCAATTTCAGTGTCCAACTGTGCTTTATTTTTCTGCCATTCAATATTAAATTGTTCTGTTGTAGCTTGTTTAGTTGCATTAATAGAATCTTGCAATTGTGAATCTACAACTTCATTCCACTGTACCACAACATCATTCACAGCTTTTACAACCCATTCAATATAACCTTGCAATTGATTAATACATTGATAAATATTCATACCAGTATTAAATGCACTTACATATTGTTGAGCTAGATTTTTACCACTTAATTTTAATTCACTGTATTTCGGTAAAATATTTTGTAGTTTATCATCATCAATAATACCCATATTACTTACCTCCTTCATTATATCCAATTAATTCTTTTAGCTTTTCCGGTAAAATATCGGGGTTAATTTTAGAAATGTTCTCAATAATACTAACTACTTCTGTAATGATCGCATAAGTACAAATCACCGGCACTAAATCAACACCAAATGGAAGAGTTAGAAAAGTTTCCGCATAATTAATCACAATGCCTAACGTATAACAAAAGATAAAACCAACTTTTTTAAATAGCCCATCTCTCAGTTTACTAGATTTTATTTGTTCACCATCTCTAATTGCTCCAACAATTCCAGTAATAAGATCTAAACCGTTGAAAACTAAAGCCACTAAAATAATTTTCATTTCAATCACCTCTTTCTTTTTCTATCATAATAAAAAATAGTTGAATATTCAACTAATTTTAAATAAAAAGAAAAAAGAGTTAAATTAATAACTCTTTTTCCTAATTCGCAATTTACCTAAATAGAAAGGAGGGGTGCCATGTCCTACTCATGACACTTGTATTATAACATAACTATGCAATATAAACAACCTTAATATCGCATGTTACATTCGAATTTTTGTCTTTAATTGTTACTGTGGTTAACCCTTCAGCAGTAATCGCTTCTAAGCCTTTAATTGTAACATGTCTTAAATCATCCGTTAACGTTGCACTAACCATTGTTGGAGCTCCTGATGTTGCCGTTAAACTAATAGGAGCATTCAAACCGCTAGTCTGTACGGTAAATGGTACTGTAATAGTCGCACCTTTACGTACTTCAACAACTTGTGGATTTGAGTAAATCGCTGTAACTTTTTCCTCAACATTTCCGGATACGAACGCAATCGCATTTGCAAAGCGACTTGTTGCGATACCTTCCCAGTGATGCAAAAAGTAATTCCAATATAAACCTTTAGCATTATAAGCAACGCCTACACTATATTTTTGGTCAAATACACGATAAATTTCTGAATCGCATACAATAGCCTCAATAGTACCTTGTGCCGTACTTGGTAAAGTCGGCAATACTAATACATGAGTTTTGAATTGAGCAAACTCTAATTGGAATGTTTGAGCTAACCAATCAATGTTTAAGTAGCTATTTGTTTTACCATTAAAAATAACATAGATATCATCATATTCATTTTGTTTAGTAACTGCCATAGCGTTATATTCGTTTGTTGGCTCAGTTAAGTATGATACGTATTCTGTAATTTTACGAGCTAATTCTTTAGCGGTTTCCGTATCTGTTACATCACTTGTTTTTATGATTTTCATTAGTCCATTTTCATAATGTGTAACTAAAGCAGATTTCATATAGTTATAATCGTCTTTGTTATCACCATTATACATAGAGTCAACAATTCGAGCGATCAAACTGTTTACACCATCCCATGTAACGAAATATTTACGTAAATCATCATCCGTAATAGTTGCTGGATAATATGACTTTCTGTTTACTACATAGAAAGCTGATTTAATATCCGGTAAACTACGCTTAAATAAAGTGTTTTCCGCGTCGGCTTGATCGTAAGCGTGCTCTTTGGCGCACTCAACGAAATACTCTTCCATAGTATAACCAAGTGGCATATTTTCCATTTTGAACGGTGCTAACTTGTTCGTTAAAATATTTCGGTGTGCAATCACTTTACCAATACGAGTTGCTAAATTCATGAACTCAACACCTAAAGTATCCGGATATTCTAACAAACCGTTCATAAATTCCAAAGAACTTACCTCATTCGGATCTCCAATTGTACTTCTAAAGTTGCTTGAACTCATTGCATACATTGCACTCGCGACCTCTTGCCCGGTTGGTTCGTGGTCCATTCCTAAATCATTTTGTAACGTTTTTGTCACGTCTTTTCCTGTTGTTTTTGACATCTAAATCACCTCTTTCATTAAATACCTAATTTCCTTAAATCCATTGGCGCCTCATGTTTTGGTTTTTCTCCGCCAGATTTTTCGACACCAATTTGCATAAATAGTTTAGAGTTTGCCTCTGTCAACGAGGTATTCTTTTCAACTAATTTCGTGTTTTCAGCTTTTAAATCGTCTAATTCTTTGAAGTTTTTTTCAACTTCAACTCGCATGTCATTCAACATAGTTGATCGTTCCGCTTGATCTTCAACTGTCAAAACCTCTGTAAATTTACTTCTTAACTCGTCACGTTCCATATTTTACACATCCCTTCTATCTATAAATATATGATATTAATACTGTAAAGTCAATATAAAATAAAACCCTCTTTTACGAGGGTTTCATAAATATAGGTTGTAAAGTTTAAAGTGTTACCAGCTAGATTACTATGCCTAATTATGTTATCAGCACGTTTCACCGCGAGTAATTCTGATATACATGTCTGATTTCCGATCTTTATTCCTTACATATTAATAATAGCATGTTATTTTATTTTTTCAAATCTTCTTTAATTTTATTTTTTACATATTTACTAAATTTTTTAGCTTTCAATAAACATTCAATATAATCAACAACTTCAACTTCATCTTTGTTAACACAAACGCAATATTTATTAACATGATCTCGATACCATTTATTTCGGTTTTCTTTCGATTCTTCACTCATCATTGTTACCACCTCCCTTTTCTTCACACCATACAAGCGGTTTACCTAGTATATACGTATGCACAAATTCATTTGTTTCATGGTTAACAATACTCCAACCATCCTTTAAATATTCATTTAATGCGTCAATATCTTTTCTATATGCGCTATAATCATAGTCTTTTATACTTCTTACAATGACAACTTTATTTTTCAGTGGAGGACTTCCAAACATGATTTCATTAAATTCTTTTAATCTCTTATCACACTCTTCAAAAATTCCGCCATTTTCATAAGTTAACATCTGATATTGTAGTTTATCAACATCTTTTCGTAGGGTTTTATTTTCATTTCGTAAATGAGTATAACTATAATCTATAATCAAACCAACGAAAACAACAACTACTATATTCAACAATAAATTCATAAATATCACTCCTTTATAATCCATATAAATATTAGTATCATTCCTATAGAATATACAGTGAATAGAAATGTTACACTTAAACAAAATAAAGCCATAATTAAATATTTTATTACGACGCTTAAAACACTTATCACCTTATCAACCTCCTTACCTACTTTTAATTGAGAATTGTCTATCGACTAATACAATACCACCTGGTACATGCGTCTTTTTCATACAATCATTTATAACATTGCCAACTCTAAAGTTATCATATGTCACATTTTGTTTAGCCTTTTGAGTCATGCCGGCACATTTAACGTTTAAATAATAGCAAACGCCACCACGAATATAATACAACTTATCTTTACCGTCGTTTTCACTAATAAACTCTTGCTGGTGTTCTACATATTCCTTATAACTAATTTCAATTTCTTCAACGTAACTTTTAGCACCAATAAAATACGACCGATTAAATACAGATTCTAAACCCCAATAGCCTAATTCTTTATCATCAATAATATCTTTAATGGCGTCCGGAACTTGCGTTCCTACTAAATGTATAGAATCCGTATCAATATAAGCAACTCTATGAATACCTACCTTTTGAGCTGTACTAATTGTATATTTACGTGCGTAGGCTGTAACAAATTCACCATATGGGAGGTAAATAGGATCTCTGAATTGTTCATCAATTACCTCTTTCACTTCTCCATCTTCATAAGTAGTAAACATAGGATCATGCAAACGTAAAACCCCATCATCCTTATCAATAAAAGGAATTTTAGGTGTGACATTTGGATTCGTTGCAAATTTTCCATAAACCGAATTTAATTGTCTTTTGGCAATGAAACGCTGAGCACCTTTCGAGTTCTTCTTGACTTCCATTTGCTCGTCTATAAATTGACGTGCAATACCTACACAACCTTTAAATTTATAACCATTAATGAACTCTACATCGTAAATATCATACTGTTCATTGAATAACTGCCAGTCAACACTTGTGACAGTCATTCTCACAATATCACCATTTGAGCTGTCCACATATTTCTTACATCCAAAAAACCGACTAAACTTATCTAAGCTAATGCATGGTATATGATCTTTTTTAATATCAAAAGCAAAACTAACAACACCAACCCACAAAGGGTATTCATCATCCTGTTGATATTCACCATCAAAATAAATAGGTGTATCATACGGCAATAATTCATAATACATACGACTAGGAAACAAAGAGTTTACATCGAATACGATTCCTTGTTCTATTTCCTTTTCTTTTAGTTCCGGATTTGCCCAAACGAATCCGCCAGCGTAAGCCGGTCTTAAATCACTATCAACAATCATATCTAAAGGCGGAAATATCTTTTCAAACGACATAGGCAACGTTTTCTTGAATGCTTCAAAACTACAGCTAGTGGCTGTCATTTTGTTAAATCCTAATTTAAAACATTCGTTTAGTGCCATACCTTCAATATCAATGTCATTGAAAAGATAATCAACTTCATGCTGTGTTAACTCGTGTCCTACCTCACGTTTAGTGTTATAATCTAACTTTAATTTACGTATTGGTAAATTAAAATCATGTGCGATCTTCTCAATACTAAATGGAATTAGTTTAAAACTATCCCATATTGTAGTTTTTGTTGACCGATAAATTGAATATTTCCACCATATCTCAATAGAATACCACAGACCAGTATTAGAGATTATTGTTTTAAAACACCCTGTTTTAGGTTTGTCCGAATATTCATATCCATTACTTAATAACCAGCTAACTATAAACTCACCATCAAACGCTAAATTGTGAAAATATAATTTACGTGTTTTCTGTTTACACCATTCAATAAAACCGTCAATACTATTTCCATATTCTTTTATAGTTGAATCACTGACAAAACTTGCGCCCCATGCCCATACTCGACAGTCTAAAGGATCAGTTGTAGTCTCAAAATCACAAGCCCATATTTCCTTAGGCTCTTTTTTCTTTGACATACTACAACCCCCTTTACATTATTCTTTGTATGTAACAATTCCATCTTTGACATAAGCACGTCCAGTGAACACTGCCAAACTATCTCTTACATCCGCCATATCCTCCCGTATAGCTTTACTTAGTTGCTCATTCACAAATTTTTGATTTTCTGTATACTCACGGCTTAAGTCGAGATATTTAAATGTATCAATTGCCTTTCGTTCTTGATATATCCATTTAAGCAATTCTTTATCTGATAACGATTCCATGTCGTCTAAAATTTGTTGTCCTTCTTCTTCTGTTATATTATGTCCTCGAATTTGGTTACCAATAGCAGTTTTATAATTTTCTCGAAACGTAGTGATTTTTTTATTTTTCTTAGTATTCTCTTTTAGGCTTTCAATTCGATTATCTAATTGTTTAGAGTAACGATATGTTTGAATGTTAACATGGTGAACCGGCTCAAAAAATCCACCTCTATCATCTTTTAAAACAGACAACGCTTGTCTAACAGGTACACCTGTTGAAATACCACCTTTTGTTTCATTTAATTTATTTAAACCTATGGTTCGTATTAATTTCTTTTTCTGTTTGTTCTGTTTATCAATCAGCTTATTCGCTTGTTCAATATCATTTCGATTGAAAACAACACCGTATTGATTTTGAATATAACGATTTGCTTTATTGAATCTTTCGATGGAACGTAAATATTTATTAAACTCTTTACGATCATTGAAATCTTTTATTGTACGAATATCATTAAAAACAACATCCTGTCCCATGTTTTGGGCTTTTGTTGCTGTACGTTTAGCGCTTGATATTGCGTTACGTAATCGTTTTACGTCTCTTGTTGACTTCCGCATTTTAGCCATTTTAAACACCCCCATTTTAAGTCAAAAATAAAAGGGTGTTTGGCTAACACCCTTAATTAATTAGGCTATTTGACAGCCATGCTTAAATATTTATTTGAGCTTGAGTTTGATTTCTTTTGAATAATTGTGACACATACCGGTTCTTTTGTCCAATCATAGTTAAATACCTGCTTTAATTGCTTTAATGATTGTAAGAAAGGTTTACTATTAGTAGCATATGCCTTACCTTCTTTATCAATTACAGTAATTAATTTTGAACAAATAATTTCACCTGTTTTTTCATTTTCCTTTTCTACATCTTGCACGATGTACCCAGTTAACCATAAATCTTTACCTACTTGATCTGATAAACCTTCCGCATTGTTAACGGCATTAAATAAATTCACACGTTGTTCGTGAGTCATATCATCAGTGACTACCAAACCTGTATTCTCCATTGTCATTACTTCATTTGTTAAATTTTCCATATTAATTTTTCTCCTTTTAATTTTAACATTGCTTTTTCAATTAAATTATTTCAAGTTGTTTAATTTTGAAATCAGCATAACAACACTTTTACAACCTATACGCTTTTATAGAGAAGTCATAACTCATAAACATTTTACATCTCGCACCTCCAATAATTCATCGATTTGCATATTTATTAATACAAACCACATAACTAACATTATAATTAATAATATAATGAAATTTATGTATCTGTTTGACACTTTATAATATTTGAAGTTTCCTTTGCAATGCTGGTATATTTGGTATACAGATAATAACACCCAAATTATGAAACTTGCAAGAATTAAATTACTAATCATAATTATATCCTCGTCTT
>OIZE01001461.1_pt1 | contig 14517 bp, 14 predicted proteins | sample 1588421 | NCBI WGS metagenome assembly OIZE01 (sample SAMN03283251) | human gut metagenome | biome: human-associated habitat; material: feces | host: Homo sapiens | place: USA | collected 2013 | reverse complement strand
TATGCTTCTTTTATAAATTCATACACTTCATTTGCTGTAACATGCCTTTTCATCTTATATACGGCATTTCGTACGAGATCTTTCTGAATAGTATTTCTTCTATTTGTCATCCAATCTCCTTATTAGGATTTGTTCTTAATAAGGATTATATATCATTTTAATAGTTCTGTCAATAAAATAGTAATGATTCTTGTTATTATTTTTGCTTTAACTATAAAAATAGATATCGCTATTTCAAACGCTACCAATATTCCAATTTTAACAATATTGCTTCCTACAAGCATCGCTGCAGCTAGCGAATCTATTAAAATATGTGCGATTACGCAGGGTAACACACCTTTGGAATATTCTTTTATTGTTCCAAACATAAATGTATTTCCTAATATCATTAGATAGAATATTAGATAATTACTAGATCCAGCTGTAATCCAAGGTAATCTATAAATTGGAATGTGCCATAAAAACCACACGATTGATATTAAGAACATTTTTAATACATATGACTTTATATTAAACTTTGGTTGCAAATACCATCTCCAACCACATTCTTCTAATCCACCTTGCAGGATTGTCCATGGCATATATACCAATACTGAAATAATTGTTCCGCCCGTCAACGATATATTTCCCATTATAAATGAAACACCATAATATACGCATACACTACCAATTGCCAAGATATATGAGTAGATGGACTCTCTCTGCAAAAACATATCTTTGAGCACCGCTTTCTGCCCATCTGATTTTGCAAAAGCAATCGCAACAAACATTGGCGTTAAGTTCATTAAAATAAACAAGACAGAGGAACCAATTGAATTTCCTTCAGAAAACAAAATAAGTAATATCTGACCAATAACAAGAGTTACTGCAAGCGTTATTGCAGAATAGGATAATGATTTTTTCATCATAATCTCTCCATAAATTCACATTTGTACTTTTCTTTTATATCGCATAGACACAGTATATCATATCCACTGTGCCTATGCGATATCCTACTGCTTCTTTCTATTCCGGTGTATATGCCCAGTGCATCATTCGGTTTGTGATGGTATCTTCCCACTTAGGCTTTTCCCTTTCAGGTCTTCTTACATATGAAATGTGTAACCACAACATTAATAAGCACTAAAGAAAACATTACACCTACAGTACTAAGGATCGGCCAATGAAATGTAAAATATGACAATTTATTTTCCATATAAATCTTTACTCCAACCAAAGTGACCATTCCTACAGTAAACAACAATCCCATCACACACATAAAATAAAAACTGCCTTCTCCAAAAAGCATTAATTTCATTTGCTTATCGGTCATCCCAATGCTTTTCATAATATCAAATTCTTTTCTCCGAGTGTACATCCCGGTAAATACAACATTACAATAATTAGTCAATCCCGCAATGAATAATATGATACTTACAGCACCTAAGAGAATTCGATTTCCTCTCATATATGTTTCTTTTTGCTGCATCAGATCTGATTTACAGATAACAAAAACTCCTGCTTCGCCGGTTCCCTCATCCATTGATACTTCTGTCATTTCGGATCGTTTCTTATTTTCCTCGGATATCAGCTCATTGATCTGTGTTTTCACATAAGGTTCTTTTTCCGGATCAGCAGTTAATTCCATTGTTAATATCTTTTTCTCAGTCGGTATCTTTTGAAAACCTTTCTCACTGATAAAATAATATAAACTGCCTTCTCCATGCCAGGATTGATGTATTTCCGGGAAATTATCGCTTTGCTGGTCTAAATAACCGCATAGAGTAAATGTTGCGGATTCCTTTTGTAGGAAATCGTCTTCCTGTTGTTTCTCTTTACTATCAGAATTATTTTGTTCTTTTCTACGAATTGCATCTTCTTTTGAAAGCAGCGTTTTAAAATATACCGGTTCTCCAATTGCTTCATCTGCAAGTTTTTGCTGTTCCGGAGTCAGCATATGATCATGTATAATTAATACGCCATTTCCTTCTTCCAAAGATTTTACGTCAATATTCAATTGATTATCCTGCACGTATTTCTTAAGTGACAAGATTTGATTTTCATCTATAACTTGTACAGTATCCCAGCTAAATCCTTCCACCATATTGCCATCTGTAAGATTCGAAAGCCCCTCGTCATAAGGACGAATTCCTTTCTTAGACATAACCGTAGTTACATAAGCTCCTTCAATCAGATTTGAATTTTCCCAATCAATACCATCTATCTTGTGTAGTTTTTTCTCCAACTCTTGAGAGATTGGTGAAAATTCATCATAATCATTGTCATACAACAGTTCCACACCGTCTCCCTGTGTTAACAAAGGATCAACATCGATTTCTCTGGTTTTATATTCTTCCCCACATCCCTGGCTTTTCCCGAATTCGCTAAACTCTCCTGCCAACAAAAAATCAGGGCGTTTCTCAAGAAGATGCTTATAATCGCATCCATTTGTAAGTACATTCATTAGAATAAAAGACAGGACTCCTAAAAAGATGGAAATACTTGTAATGATAAATCGTGCTTTATGACGTGTTATATTTCCCCATGCAATATAAAACATTTCTCCTGTCTCAGAGCGTTTCAACACCAGTTTTCCAGGATGTTTTATTTTTTTGTCACCCATATTTCCATCATAAGTGGCACTCTCGACACAAGACAGCTTCGTGATTTTTCTAATAACGCCTTCTGATGCCATCCACAAAATTCCATTTACAAATACAACAGAAAGAAAAAGAATCCATGGTCTGAAAAAGGAAAGTATCATATTTCCTCCCATTTCCTGATAAAAATGAAACCCTAATATTTCCGGTATCAATAAGACCAAAATCAATACAGAAATCAAACTCCCTAAGACAGAACCTTTTAACATGAGTAACCGCATTTGTTTCCGGTATATTTTTGTGATCTGTCTTTCTGTGGCTCCAATCGTGTGGAGTAATCCGAGATTTTGAATATCTTCACTCATGGATATCCAAAGAACATTACGCACAAGGAAATATATTCCACACAAAATACCTAGCGTTCCTAATATCACCATCTCATATCCACCTGCGAATTTAGAAACGGCAGTATATTGTGCTGTATCAGAAACGTATATCTTCTGATCTGCACTCTTCATCGGCAATGCCTGATATAATTTTTCTTCTGTTTTGCTTCTGCTTAAATGATTGCTCTGACTGAAAAGTAAAGTATAGGGACCCTTTTCCAGGTTTAACTCATTAATTTTGTCATGTGAAATATATCCGATTGCTAATTTATTTCCAGAGTCCGTATACCATCCACATAGTTTGAATTTTTCTTTCGAATGTTCGAACAGACCTTTGTATACATCTAAGTTTATTTCCATTCCCTGTTCCGGTTCAGAAATACCAAGTTTTTTCAATGCCCGCTTAGACAATAGAATTTCATCCTTTTTCTGTGGGTAGCTTCCAATTATATTGGTATATGCAGGCTTCAAAAAATTGTTCCAGCTTTCTGAGTCAGCCCATACTACATCACATATCGTTTTTGTATTATCATCTGAAATGTCTGTAGCTTCACCTACAAAAATACTTTTTCCAACCCGTTTTATATAATCCAGTTGTTTTAATTTTGCATATTGTTCTTCTGTTCCATCTTCTATTCTGCCCGAAGAAGCAGTTCCATTTTCTCGGGTTAATCTTATTTCTTCTGCTTGTATTTTTCCACAGGAGATTCCGAAGACCATGGTTATAGCAACAATACCGATTACTACTGAGCAAAATAAAATCGTATTTCTCACCTTTTTTGTGCCCGCAAAATTTTTAGCCAGGAATCGGATTATATCTTCATTGTTATTTGGAATGTTCTTATGAAACATAGTGATACCTCCTAACAATCGTTACAATCTCTTGTATAGATTTTCCCATCGGACATACGTATTACTCTGTCTGCCATCTGCGCTACTTCCTCTTGATGCGTCACGATCAATATCGTCTGATGAAATCTGACGGCACAGGATTTTAGTAATCCTACGACTTCCATACTTGTAACAGAATCCAGATTTCCGGTCGGTTCATCCGCCAGGACAATAGCCGGTTTCGTTAATAATGCCCGTGCTATAGAAACTCGCTGTTGCTGCCCGCCGGACAGCGTTGATGGAAGACGTTCTAATTTATCTTTTAGTCCTAGTATTTCTATAATCTCATTGAAAAAATCTACATCGATTTCCTTGCCATCCAGTCTCATTGGGAGGACAATATTTTCACGTATACTAAGAGAAGGTATCAAATTATATTGCTGAAATACAAATCCGATATTTCTTCTTCTGAATATCGTTCTTTCTTCCTTGTTAAGATCTTTTAAACTTGTATTTCTGATCCAGACACCTCCAAAATCCGGAGTATCAAGACCTCCTAAGATGTTCATAAGTGTTGTCTTTCCGCATCCTGACGTACCGACAACTGCTATAAATTCACCATCTTCCACAGTCAACGACACACCATCTAAAGCACGCACTTCATATGTATCGGATGTATAATATTTTTTTAGATTCATGGCTTTGATTATATCCATCTTTTCTGTAAACTCCTTTCGTAAATGCTACCTTTAACTCAGCCATAATCTATTATACATGGTACCTCTTACAAACTTCTTACAAGCTGCATATGAACTGTCTCTACCGGAAGATTTACCTCTATAAGCAGCCCTGGCTTCATTTGTTTTGCTTTCATCATCCCTTTTTGTAATAGAACAATCTCTCTGGAAAGATATAAACCAATTCCGCATCCTTCCTGCCCTCTTGCCTGCTCACCACGATAAAATCTTTGAAAAATTTTATTTTCTTCTCCATCTCTTATCCCGATTCCATAATCTCTTACTTGAATTTTATAAAACATTTCTGTCTGTTTCATTGTGATATTGATCGTGCTGTTGTTTTTACTATATTTGACTGCATTATCAAACACATTATAAAACGCCTCACACATCCAGTTTTTATCATGTTCGCAAATGATTTTCTCTGGCAATTCTACTTGAAAAAAGATTTCTTTCTCTTCTGCCTTTTTCTGTATTTGCCCCAACGCATTTAGAATCGTTTCGACAAGATTTTCTTTTTGCATGTGAACTTGTATGATTCCTTGCTCTAATCGGGCAGTTTTTATAAAGCTCTCCACCAAAAAGCATAATTGTTCTTCACTTATTCGCAAGTCTTTCATGTATTCTGCATTCAATACTTCTTGCGTTTCATTCAATGATTCTTGCAGCAATTCTGTATAATTTTTTATATTTGACAGCGGTGTCCGTAGTTGATGCGCAATCTCAGAAATCAATTTCTGTATCTCATATCGACTTTTTTCGGCCTCTTTTCTTCTTCCCTCTAACATTTCCTGTAAACGGATTAGCTGATTGCTAGTTTTGGAATAAAGCGTTTCCTTCCCGATATCTGAACCATCTAATTCATTGCCGTTTATTAAGGATTCCGTCAATTTATATATTTTATTCATTTCCTTCGCTCTTAAATGATTTTCCACTAAATATACAGTACTTCCTCCGAGTATGAAACCTATTAAAAGTACTGTAGAAATTGCTACAACCATGCTAATCTCCCATTCTATATCCCATTCCAAATACATTACTGATAACATTCGATGAATCATTCAATTTCTTTTTCAATCTGCTGATCATAACGCTAATTGTGTTGGGATCAATGAATTCACTATCGATTCCCCATATATTTTCCATTATCATCTCTTTTGTAAGAACCTGATTCTGATTCATAATAAGATATTCTAAAAGCTGATACTCTTTGACTGTCAAAAATATTTCCGTCTCTCCGACGAAAACCTGTTTTCTATCAGAATACAAAATGACTTGTCCGCATATAAAAGTATTTTCATTTGACTTTCTCTTTAAAACAACTTCTATACGTTTTAGCAATACCTTTATTGAAAATGGTTTGACCACATAATCATCTGCTCCTGTATCAAACGCTTTTAACATATCTTTTTCATCATCTTTTGCTGTTAAAAAAATAGCTGGAATTTTTCCATTTTTTTGAAGCTCCTGATATAGATTTATTCCATCCCCATCCGGCAATCCAATATCTACGATCAACAAATCTACAGAACTATCTATATTTTTAATTGCCTCTTTTCTTGAAGCGGCAAGAATCGTTGTATAACCTTGATTTTTCAAAGATGTATCTAATGCTTTTCTTAACAATTTATCATCTTCTATAATTCCTATTACCATACACACCTCCTGATTTTTCTAGAATGTAATACAAAAAGTCCATTACAATATATATAACACCTCTGTATATTGTAACGGACTTTTTCAAACCCAGACTTGGTGCAAGCACCATTTCCGATAAAAACCTCGAAAGTTTTTATTTTATGTGCATATATTCCCCAATTTCATTCACAAAATCAATATGTTTTCTACTAAATTTTCATCTACTATTTTATACTACTGGGTACAGGCTTGAATCTATTGTTTCATACTTATCACATAGCACCTCTAGTGCTTGAAAATCTAGTGCTGATTTCACATACCCAGCCGTTGTATCATTTGATACTTTTTGATTGTACATCACTTTGGCATTTGAAATAATTTTCTCACGTTGTTTACGTATAAAAATCATTTCATTGTGAACGAGATCCTTATACGTACTATCTGATTCATTTTCCAAATCATATAATTCAAGTTCTGATGTAGGTACCGGAATCATATGGCTAATTCTGAGTGTGCCCTTTAATTCTTTTTCACCATCTTTATTTTTTACTACAATTCGTATAATTGGCACAATGCTTTTCTTAATGACCTTATTTGCTCCTGCAATCTGATAATCCGAATCTTTGGGCGATGACATCGGAACATAATAAAGATATTGTCCAATCTGCAAAACTACACCCAAATATTTCCTAGTATGTGTTCTAGAATTAATTTTGTTAGAATATACGTTTGGAAAATCCTTACGCAACCATTCCACATAATCATCCGAAACACTATATAATTTGAATTCTTCCATCCGTATCTCCTTTTATTTATTTCTCCTTATACGAAAACAAGGGAGCTAACGCTCCCTTTGAGTTTAAAATTCTCCACTTATATGGCAGGAGCTCTCCCGAGTTTAAAATCTTCCACTTATATGGCAGGAACTCTCCCGAAGATAGGCTCTCTATCTAAGAATAGTATATGACAAATTCATAAAAATAGCAACTCTTTTTATGTAATTGTTGCGTTGTTACTGCATTAAAGCTTCGATAAAAACATCCAAGATTAGTGAGCCACAAAGTGGGCAATTCTTCAAAAACTTACATGAATGCTCCTATAAATCCCTTATTTCAATCTCTCGTTTCCATCAAAACAACTTTTCCAAACACAAAAGAGATCTTCACTTCATCTTCACCTTCCGCGAACTCATTACTCACACACAAGCTGTCTCCTGATGAGAGCAAATGATTCTGCAATGGATATTTTGCACCGCTGATACAGAAATCCTCAACCGGAAATTGCATCGGAAATACTGAAAAATACTTTCCGAAAGCTTCTTCTCTGCGAATTGCGATTCCATGATCAAGCAGACGAATTCTATTATGACTGTCTAAGATCATCGCTTGAGATCCTGCTTCAAGTGCAATATTCAGGCACTGGACATTGGCCCAGAAATGATCCAAACGATTTCCTGTTCCTCCAAGAATCCAGATTTCTTTTCTTCTGAGTCCAAGACACATACGAAGTGCAATCTCCGTATCAGACGCATCCTTTACCGGATTGAACTCCCGGATCGGTACACTTGCTTCTTTTCTATAATAATCGATCACTTCTTCCGGTACACTGTCAAAATCTCCCACAATGTAATCCGGCTTGATCTTATGTTCATAAAGAAATGCGAGTCCTTTATCTACTCCGATAATAAATTCTGTCTCTTCTGCCTCAAGAATTGGAAGGATAAAATCTTCTTCCAGCATTCCCCCGCTCACAATAACTGTTCTCTTACACATTGCCGTTTAAAATCTCCATAAACTTTGCTGTATTATCTTTGATGTCGCCTTTAAAAACTCCTGAACCTGAGACCATTACATTCGCTCCGGCTGCAAGTACTTCTGCCACGTTTTTATGATAGATTCCACCATCTACTTCAATATCAGTTGTAAGTCCTTTTTCATTCAGAAGGTTTCTCAATTCACTGATACGCTCCAGTGATTCCGGAATAAATGCCTGTCCGCCGAATCCCGGTTCTACAGACATGATCAGAAACATCTCTGCCTGATCCAGATATGGAAGCAGTACATCAACCGGTGTCTTCGGTTTAATAGAAATTCCCACTTTCGCTCCTGCTGCATGGATTTTATCAATTGTTGCCTGCAGATCTTCACATGCTTCATAATGAACTGTAACGATATCTGCTCCTGCTTTCACGAATTCTTCCACATAACGGATCGGTTCTGTCACCATAAGATGAACATCCAGTGTTTGTGTTGTTGCTCCCTTGATTGATGCGAGAACAGGCATTCCAAAGGAAATGCTTGGAACGAACATTCCGTCCATCACATCAAAATGAATATACTCTGCGCCTGCTTCTTCTGTTAATTTCAACTGCTCTCCTAAAATCTTGAAATCTGCTGAGAGAATAGATGGTGCCAAAATATTTTTCATAAACTTAATACCTCTTTCTTTCCTTTAGTTCACGGTACATCTCCGTATAATCTTCATATCTGATCTTATGGATCTTCCCTTCTTCTACTGCTTCTTTCACAGCGCATCCGGGTTCATGAATATGGTCACAGCCATTGAACTTGCACTGTCCTTCAAACGGTGTAAATTCCGGAAAATAATATTTTAAATCTTCTTTTTCGAAATCATTGACGTAAAGAGAACTGAATCCCGGAGTATCCATAATATAAGACTCTTCTCCGATCACGATCAGTTCGGAATGTCTTGTTGTATGTTTCCCTCGGTCAATCTTCTTACTGATACTTCCTGTCTCCATCTTCACTTCACTCTGAAGAAGATTGATCAGAGAAGACTTTCCGACACCGGAAGGACCTGCAATTGAAGTTGTCTTTCCTTTTAAAAGTGATTTTAACTCACTGATATTTTCTTCTTCCTTTGCACTTGTAAAGATCACCGGATATCCGCATCCGGTATAAACTTCTTTCAATTCTGCAATTTCAGGATGGCTTGCAATATCTGTCTTATTAAAACATAATACGACAGGTATCTCTTTTCGTTCCATCATGACAAGAAAACGATCTAACAGATTGTAATGCGGTTTCGGTTTTGTCACTGCAAACACAACCAGTGCCTGATCAATATTGGCTACTGCCGGACGAATCAACTCATTCTTACGCGGCAGGATCTCTGTGATATTTCCTGTCATTTCTTTTTCATCAAGCACCTCGATCACAGCATCATCACCGACCAACGGCTTGATTCCGTCTTTTCGAAAGGCACCTTTTGCTTTACATTCAAAAATTCCGGATTCTACTACATTCACGTAGTAGAATCCGGCAATTCCTTTTATTATCTTTCCCTGCATATACTTGCTCTCTGTTATCATTGATTTCCAGAATCTTCTGTTTCAGAACCAGTTCCAGAGCCCTGTCCCGGATCTGTAGGCTGCTGTCCTTTGCTGACCATATACTGAACTGTTGTTCCTTTTTCCACTTGAGTACCACCGCTGACAGACTGATAAAATACCTGACCTTTCGGATAATTATCACTATAGTCATCACCAATATACTCTGGTGTTAATCCTGCTTCTTTCAGCTTTTTCTCTGCTGTATTCTTATCAAAAGAAATTATACTTGGCACTGGAACCACCGTCAGCTTTGGTCCTTTGCTCACCACATATCCAATTGTTGTACCTTTAGATACTTCTTTTCCGGCATCTGTATCCTGTGAAATAACCAATCCTTTTTCTACAGTATCACTGTAATCTTCAGTTGCATTTCCGGACAAACCTGCCTGTGAAAGGGCTGCTTCAGCATCCGACTGGGACTTTCCGGTAAGTTTAGGAACTTTTGTCGGCTGATTTCCCTTGCTTATTACAAGAGTAACCGTTGTTCCTTCTTTTACTTCTGCACCTTCACTTGGACTAACAGAAACAACTTCTCCCTGCTCCACATCATCACTGTAAACAGGATCACCTTTCTTCACAACAAGGTTCTTCGCCTGAAGTGCTTTTTCTGCATCAGCTTCTGCCAAACCAACAACACTTGGAATCGTTGTCATCTTAGCTTCTTCACCACTGCTGATCACAACATTGACTGTTGTATGCTTCTTTACTTTCTTTCCATCAGCAGGATCCTGGCTGATAATCTTTCCTTTTGCAACAGTATCGGAAGGCGCAGTTGACTTATGGATTCCGAGATCATATTTGTTCAGTTCTTTCTGTGCTTCCTCATATGTCTTGCCTGTCACATCCGGTACTTTTACCATCTCTGAATCTGTTTGCTGTGTAGTCGTTCCTTTTCCACCTTTAAATACGCCCACTGCATTTCCTACAAGGAACATGATCAAAAGTGCGATCACAACACCGGCAACAACCATAAGAATCTTCATGATCTTCTTCGTGTCTTTATTTACTTCATTCTTCTTACGGCGATTCCGGTCATCATAACGTTCTTTGCGACGGTCGTCGTAGTCATCGTCATCATCATAGCGGCTTCTGCGGCGATCATCGTAGTCATCGTCATCATCATAACGGCTTCTGCAGCGGTCGTCGTAGTCATTGTCATCATCATAACGGCTTCTACGGCGGTCATCGTAGTCGTCCTCATAATCATCATCATAATCATCGTCATAATCATCATTATAATTCTGACGATTCTTCATACGATTCAGTTCATCCGGTGACATAACAACCGTAGTCCGACCTGTATCCTGGGATGTTGCCGGCATACGTTTTGTCACACCATCAAGAACAACAAAATCCCCTTCCGGATCTACCAGTGAATGCTTCAGATCCTGAAGCAGCTCCTCGCAGCTCATATAACGCTTATTCGGCAGTTTCTGCGTACATTTCATAATAATGCACTCCAGGCTGTACGGAATATCCGGAACTTCTTCTGCTGGAGACTTGATCACTTCATTCAAATGTTTCAAAGCAACCGTCACTGTCGAATCTCCGTCAAACGGAACATGCCCGGTGATCATCTCATACATCGTGATACCTGCTGAATAGATATCACTCTTCTCATCTACAATACCGCCTCTGGCCTGTTCCGGAGATGTGTAATGTACAGATCCCATCACTGTCGTTGTTACTGCCTGTGTTGCCGTTGATGTCGTAGCCCGCGCGATTCCGAAATCAGTAACCTTAACCTTTCCATCTTTGGAAATAATGATATTCTGCGGCTTAATATCCCGGTGAATGATATGGCAGTTATGCGCTGCCTGAATACCTGTCACCATCTGGATGGAAATACTGATTGTCTCTTTTGCTGAAAGCTTTCCTTTCTTCTCAATGTAATCCTTCAGCGTAATTCCTTCTACAAGCTCCATGACCATATAATAAAGACCGCGATCCTGCCCTACATCATAGACATTAACTACGTTTGGATGCATCAATCCTGCTGCTGCCTGAGCTTCGCTTAAAAACTTCTTAATAAACGTCTCATCCGAACGATACGTGCTCTTCAGCACCTTGATCGCAACAAAACGATTCAGCTTATGATCCTTGCCTTTATAGACATCTGCCATTCCGCCAGAACCGATACGGCCAAGTATCTCGTATCGTTTCCCTAAAAATACTCCTTCTTTAATCATACACTCACCTCATCTGCAAATGGCTCAAACAATACCACTCCGATGTTATCTGTTCCTCCATTCTCTTTTGCTGCTTCCACCAGCATCTCACCTGCCTCGACGATATCCCGGCTTCCCTGCACAATATGGAAAAGTTCTTCATCTTCCACCATATTACTTAATCCGTCTGTACACATCAGAATGATGTCTCCCCGTTTCAGACGGTGTTCATAAAAGTCCACATCCACATCAGCTTTTGCCCCGATCGCTCTTGTGATAATATTCTTATCCGGATGATGCTTCGCTTCTTCCGGCTTAATTCCACCAAGACGTACCATCTCTTCTACAAGAGAATGGTCCTTACTTAGCTGTTGGATCCCCTGATTGATCAGATACAGACGGCTGTCTCCCACATTGGCAAAATACAGCATCTGTTCTTTCACAGTAGCGGCAACAACCGTTGTTCCCATCCCCTTCAGATGTTCGTCACCGGATGCTTCTTTGATAATCTCACGATTGGCAGCCTTGATTGCTTTTACAAGAACACGTTCAATATCCTCGCCCTCGCTCTTCGCAATCTCTTTGATCATCACTTCCACAGTACACTTGGAAGCATAATCTCCTGCCTGATGGCCACCCATACCATCCGCTACCACGAACAGGTTCTGGAGAATACCCAGTGGTTTTCCCGTCGTAAAGACGTAGTCCTGATTTACCTGTCGCACCATTCCAACATCTGTAATTGAAAATGTCTTCATACCTTCTATTCTCCTTCAGTTTCTACGTAGCGGCGCCTGAGCTGACCGCAGGCTCCGTCAATATCAGAGCCCATTTCCCTTCTTATAGTAACATTTATTCCGCTTTTTTCAAGTTTATTTTTGAAATTCAAAGCACTTTTCCGGCTTGGACGAACAAAATCACGCTCTTTTACCGGATTGACCGGTATCAGATTGATATGACAGTTCTTGTGCTTTAATAAATGAATCAGTTCCTGTGCATCCTCATCCGTATCATTCACACCATGCACAAGGCTGTACTCAAAACTCACTCTCCGGCCGGTTTCTTTGAAATATTCGTCACAGGCCGCGAGTACTTCTGTGATATCATATTTATTTGCAACCGGCATCAATTTTCTTCGCTTTTCCTGATTGGAACCGTGAAGTGAAAGTGCAAGTGTGATCTGTAAATGCTCTTTCGCCAGTTCTTTCATCTTTGGAACTATTCCGCAGGTTGATACGGTGACATTTCTCTGACTGATGTTCAATCCATTCTCATCTGTAAGTAAATGAATAAACTTCAGGAAATTATCGTAATTATCCATCGGTTCACCGGTTCCCATGATCACTACATTTGAAACCCTCTCACCACTTATCTTCTGAATCTGATAAATCTGTCCAAGCATCTCAGACGGAGAAAGATTTCTCACCAGACCTCCGATCGTTGATGCACAGAATGCACATCCCATCCTGCAACCGACCTGAGAGGAAATACAGACAGAATTTCCATGCTTATATTTCATAAGAACACTTTCGACTACATTTCCATCATAAAGACGGAACAAGAACTTGTTCGTACCGTCAATCTGGGAAATCTGTCTCTCCAGCATAACAACCGGGAGAATCTCATAATTCTCTTCCAGTTTTTCCCTCAAAACCTTTGAAAGATTCGTCATCTCATCAAAATGATCTACCAGCTTCACATGCAGCCATTCATAAATCTGTTTTGCACGAAATGCTTTTTCTCCGATCGTTGCCATCTCTTTCTGTAATTCTTCATATCCATAAGCACGGATATCCTTCTTCATCTTAAAGTTTTCCTCCTGTATTTCGTTTTTTCTGTGAGTTATTCACATTGTTTATCTGCTTTTTCTATTTTTTCACATTTCCTGAAAATCATGCTTTTTTCTTAAATCTTGCAATAAAGAATCCGTCACAATCGTGAACTCCCGGGAAGAATTGGATACATCCCTTCTCGATCACATCACTTTTTAACTCTTTGCAAATATTTTCTGTAATATCATCCAGCTCAAATTGTGGATATTCTTTTAAAAACCAGTGCACATTCTCTATGTTCTCTCCCGGATTCACGGTACATGTGCTGTACAGCAGTGTGCCGCCCGGCTTTACGTACGATGCGGCATTTGCAAGGATTGCCCGCTGAATCCGTACCAGCTCCTCTTCTTTTTCTTTTGAAGCGTAATATTTGATATCCGGCTTTCTGCCGATGACGCCGTATCCGGTGCACGGCAGGTCCGCAATCACAACGTCCGCTTTTCCGATCCATTCCGCATCGAGCTGTTCCGCATCTTTTACCTTCGGCACGACGCAGGAAACACCTGCTCTCTGCACATTTTCCCGGATCAGATCGACCTTGTATTCGGTGAGATCACGCGCTTCCACGCATCCCTGATTTCTCATTTTATCTGCTGCAGAATAGAATTTGAAAACAAAACATGCCACTCATTCTTTTGAGTGACATCTCTTATTTAACTTCTTCCTCATCTTCTCTACAAACTGTCTTAGAAAGCGTATATCCCAGCGAGCTCCCACCAATGATGAAGAGTTTCTTTTTGTGCTATGGAGATGAAACTCCCGGAAGCGTGGAGCCCTCTGGCGAACACGATTCCTGCTTTGGGGGAGGTTCATCGGAATGCCCAGCACAAGGAAACTTGGAATAATCATCGGAAACTCGCTGAACAAATACCCTCTCTAACTACATTTCCCTTACTTACATTTTCGACACAAATTCATCTATAGACTCTGACTTAGCCGCCAATTTGTGCCATTTTTTCAAAATCTCAAGATCAATTTCACCTGTTATTTTTTC
>OIZE01001451.1_pt1 | contig 14578 bp, 10 predicted proteins | sample 1588421 | NCBI WGS metagenome assembly OIZE01 (sample SAMN03283251) | human gut metagenome | biome: human-associated habitat; material: feces | host: Homo sapiens | place: USA | collected 2013 | reverse complement strand
CACTCTTTGCTTGGGCATTGTGGAAGTATGTTACAGCAAAGCAGGCTAAATCGTCGGCTCACGCTGAAACCGGGAAAGGAGGCAAGGCATGAAAGGCAGTTTGATTATCGTAAGCTTCTTTGTTCTGGGTATCATCGTAGGCTTGTGTGATGTGATTCCGGCAGGTCTTCTGGATAGCGGTGTGAGCTATTGTGCACTCTGCTGTCTGATGTTCTGCGTAGGTATCAGCATCGGTTGCGATACCTCTGTGCTGAAGAGTTTCAAGAAGGTGAATCCCCGTCTGATGATGCTCCCTGTGATGACCATTTTGGGTACGTTGGCAGGTTGTGCAGCCGTATCTCTCATCTTGAGTCACCGCCAGCTTACCGATTGTCTGGCTATAGGTTCAGGATTCGGATATTACTCACTTTCGAGTATCTTCATCACCGAATACCGGGGCGCCGAACTGGGCACCATCGCCCTTCTTGCCAACATCTGCCGCGAGATTCTCACCCTGCTGTGTGCTCCGCTGCTGGCAAAATACTTCGGCAAACTGGCACCTATCAGCGTAGGTGGAGCCACGTCCATGGATACAACGTTGCCAATCATCACCCGATATTCGGGCGAGAGTTTCATCATCGTTTCCATCTTCCATGGCTTCTGTGTCGACTTTTCTGTACCCTTCCTGGTTACTTTCTTCTGTTCTTTGTAGAAATAACTAAAAGCAGTTTTAAACCAAACCCGTATGAGACATATTTTCAGTTCATTCATGATATGTCTGAGCCTGTGCTGTGCCCATACCTCAGTAGCCCTTGCGGCTCAGGATGGCAAGCAGCCAGCAGCTTCAGACCCTTGGCAGGACGCCACCGTAACCCATATCAACCGCATGCCGATGACCGCTCATTACTTGCCTTTTACAAGTGAGAACGGAGCCTTGGCACAGTTGAAGATGGACGACGCCCGCCGTTTCCAGTTGAACACCCAGAATGAGCGCCGCCGCTCGCTGGATGGTGTATGGAAATTCAAACTGGTGAAGAATCCGAGTCTTGCCTTGACCGATTTCTTCAAGACATCCTATAACGTAAGCGATTGGCAGAATATCAATGTGCCTGGCAGCTGGGAGTTGCAGGGCTTCGATGCGCCAATCTACACCGATGTAACCTATCCTTTCAAGGCAAATCCTCCTTTCGTACCACAGGATTACAATCCTGTAGGACATTATGTACACGAATTTACCGTGCCTGAAAACTGGAAGGGCATGGATGTGATTATGGATTTCGAAGGCGTAGAATCTGCCTTCTATCTCTGGATCAACGGCAAGATGGTGGGTTATAGTGAAGATAGCCGTCTGCCTGCCCACTTCAATATATCCAAGTTCCTGAAGAAGGGCAAGAACCACCTTGCCATGAAGGTGTTCCGCTTCAGCGACGGCAGTTACCTGGAAGATCAGGACTACTGGAAGTATAGCGGCATCGAGCGCAATGTGTTCATCCAGGCTCGTCCTAAGAGCAGAATGAACGACTACGTATTGGGAAATAAACTAATCAATCAATATAAGGATGGCAATTTCACACTCGATGTGAATATGCTCAATCCACAGAAGGGTCAGAAGGTTGAGGTGAAAGTGCTTTCGGCAACAGGTAAATCTCTCTTCAAACAAATCCAGAGCATCACCTCACCTGCTGATACCTTGATTCATTTCGAAAAGCTGTTGAAGAACGTGCAGCCTTGGAGTGCCGAGAGCCCTTATCTCTACACACTCGTCATCAATACTACCGACAGGAATGGCAGAGTAGAGGAGAGTGTGGCTCAGCCTTTCGGCTTCCGTACCATCGAAATGAAGAACGGACAGCTTCTGGTAAATGGTGTAGCCATTACCATCAAGGGTGTGAACCGACAGGAGCACAATGCCGTACACGGCAGAACCCTCAGCATCGGTGAGATGGTGAAGGATGTGAAGATGATGAAGCAGTTCAACATCAATGCCGTGCGTACCTCTCACTATCCAAATTATTCGGAGTGGTATCAGCTCTGCGATAAGTATGGTCTCTACATGGTAGGCGAGGCGAACATCGAGTGTCATGGTATTCTGGATACAGAATATAAGCAGCTGGCAGACAGAGAAGACTGGTATCCTGCTTTCCACGACCGCATGTACCGCATGATCAAGCGCGACCGCAACCATACCGCCATCATCATCTGGTCTATGGGTAACGAGAGCGGATATGGCAAGAGTTTCGAGAAACTCTACGATATGAGCAAGGCGATGGATCCAACCCGTCCGGTACAGTATGAGGGCGGCGGTTACTACGCCAAGTCGGATATCTACTGTCCGATGTATGCCCGCATCTGGTCTTTGCGCCGCCATGTCAACCAGCGTGATGAGCGTCCGCTGATTCTCTGCGAATACGCCCATGCCATGGGTAACAGCGAGGGTAATCTCAAGGATTACTGGGATCTGATTTACAAATACGACCAGTTGCAGGGTGGTTTCATCTGGGACTGGGTAGACCAGACCATCGCCAAGACCGATGACAAGGGACACAAATACTGGGCTTATGGTGGCGATATGGGATTCGTAGGCGTAGTAAACGATTCCAACTTCTGTGCCAACGGACTTGTAGCAGCCGACCGCTTTCTGCATCCACATATCTGGGAGGTGAAGAAGGTTTACCAGAACATTGCCTTCGAGCCAGTAGCCTTCATGCAGAACCGCATCAAGGTAACCAACCGATTCGACTATACCACGCTTGACAATTATCAACTCTTCTGGGCAGTAGAAGCCAACGGCGAAACCATCAGAAGCGGCAAGATGAACTTCCCGACCCTCCTGCCTCATCAGACTAAGGAGATGGAGATTCCGATGGGCACACTTCCTGCTGCCGACAACAAGGAATACTTCCTCACCCTGCGCGCCTTCAGCAAGCAGGCTACCGGTGCCGTTCCTGCAGGTCACGAGGTAGCTATCGAGCAGATGCAGCTGCCTGTAACACTGGAAAAGGCTCAGGAACAGGTTAGCGGACAGATAGAGAAGACAGAGACAGAAGAGGCAATCAACATCCAGGGAAAGACCCAGAATTTCAGTATCAGCTTCTCCAAGAAGACCGGCGAGATGACCTCACTGAAATATGACGGCAAGGAAATGCTGCTGGCTGGTTTGCAGCCAAACTTCTGGCGCGGTATTACCGACAACGATGTGGCTAACGGCACTCAGGAACGCTGCGCTACCTGGCGTGAGGCAGGAAAGAAGATGGTACTGAAGGGCATCAAGACCCAGGCAGACAACCAGAAGGCTACCGTCATCGCAGACTTCGATATGCCTGAGCAGGAATCTCAGATGCAGATTACCTATCAGATGCTTGCCAATGGAAATGTAGAGGTGAACATGCACTTCACTCCTGGCAACAAGGCGCTGCCGGAGATGCCTCGTCTCGGTATGCGTATGATTCTGAAGGGCGACTACGACCAGATGAGGTGGTTGGGTAGAGGTCCGCAGGAGAACTATGCCGACCGTAAGAGCGGTTACCTCATCGGTAAGTATTCTGCTAGCGTATGGGAGCAGTATCATCCATACGTAAGAGCACAGGAAACCGCCAACAAGTGTGATGTACGCTGGTTCACCCTCGCATCGAAGGCTGGAGCTGGTATCAGGGTGGAAGGTGCTGAGCCATTGAGCGTAAGTGCCTGGAACTTCCCACAGGATGATCTCCTCTATGTTCCTTCTACTATCGAGCACCGTCATGGCGGCTGTGTTGACAAGAAGGACATGGTATGGGTGAACATCGACCATTTGCAGATGGGTGTTGGTGGCGATAATACCTGGGGCGCTATGGTGCATCCGGAATATACCATCACACCAAAGGAGTGGAGCTATAGCTTTACTATTAAGAACTTAAAATAAACGATATGAAGACTAAGTCTATAGCTATATTGACTATGGGGCTTGCCATGCTGTCTATGGACGGCATGGCACAGACCACCCGTCAGGAGTATAAGGATATTCTTGACATCCAGCTGACACCGGGTGCTCCCCGCCGTCATAACGGATGCTTCACGGATATGGGTTCATGGATGGGTTTCACCCTCTCAGAGAAGGAGAAACCTACCGCAGGTTTCTGTGGACCTTTCAGTATCTATTACCGCAACTGGTATGCCCGTTCGCTGGTATCTCTCATTGATGGTACCGTGCAGGAACAGAGCTATTATCCGGGCGAAATCAGGATGAGTCTGAAGAAGGATGGTGCCGATTTCTATGAGAGCCTGCAGTTTGTTGATGCCCGTACGGCGTTGCTTACAGTTACCAATCCGTCCAAGGTTCCGTTCACGTTTACTGCCGACAGCATCAGTACCCGCGCCAATGTATCACGTTACAAGAACCGTGTTACCATCGGTGACTTCTATGGTGAACGTGTCATCATCGACTTTCCTCAGGTGGTTAAGGTGACTGATACCGACCACAACTATCTGGCTACCGTGCCAGGAGGTGTAGAGCAGCTCACCGTCGCCATTTCGCTGGTAGAGCAGGATACCGAGGCTTCGGTTCAGCATGTGCATACAGCCAGTCTGCTTGCCAATCCGAAGGTAGCACTCGATGAAAACGAGAAGCGCTGGAACGGTTATCTGAAGAAGGTAATACGTGATGATATGCCTGCAGAATACAATCGGGTGGCTGCGAAATCCATCGTCACCCTGCTTTCCAACTGGCGTGCCAAGCGAGGTGCCCTGTATCATGACGGCATCGTGCCAAGTCATGCTGTAGGCTATTTCGTAGGTTGCTGGGCATGGGACTGCTGGCGTTTCTCTGCCGGTATGGCTTCCTTCTTCCCGGAGTTGGCGAAGGATAACATCCGCGTGATGTTCGACTACCAGCAGCCAGACGGCATGATTATCGACTGCATCTATCCGGATGCTTCTGAGAACAACTACCGTGACAGTAAGCCTCCTCTGGCAGCCTGGGCGGTGAACGAGATTTACGAGCATACCCAGGATCTGGCTTTCGTAAAGGAGATGTATCCGAAGCTTCTGAAATATCACAAATGGTGGTATGAGAAGAGAGATCACGACAAGAACCACATCTGTGAGTTCGGTTCGGTTGATGGAACTCTGGAGGCAGCTGCCTGGGAGAGCGGTATGGATAATGCCATCCGTTTCGACGGTACCAAGATGTTGCAGAACGGCAAGGATGCATGGAGTACTGATCAGGAGAGCGTTGACCTGAATGCTTATCTCTCGCTGGAGTATACCTTGCTCAAGAAATTTGCCGGATTGCTGGGCGAGACTTTCGACTTGCCTGACTATCGTGGACTGGTTGCCGATTATTTCTTTGATCAGAAAGATGGCTTCTTCTACGACCGCCGTCTAGATGGCGACAGAACATTTGTACGTGAGGCTGGTTGTGAGGGCTATATTCCTTTCTGGGCGAACATAGCAACGCCTAAGCAGTTTGCCAAGGCAAGAAAGTTGTTAGACAATAAGAAGAAGTTCTCTACCTTCATCCCATTCCCGACGATAGCAGCCGATAATCCGAAGTACAATCCGCAGGGTTACTGGCGCGGTCCAATCTGGCTCGACCAGACCTATTATGGCATCAAGGGTTATCGCAATTATGGTGAGAATAAGAAGGCAGATGCCTATACCGACCAGGTGTTCCGCAATTTGCAGGGCATTTCGGCAGGTACCCCAATCTATGAGAATTATGACACGCATACCGGCAAGCCAATGCAGGCTTCCCACTTCAGCTGGAGTGCCGCTTGCCTGATCATGATGTACAATGATTATGGAAAATAAACGATAATCTCATGTGTTAAACGTCATGCCAATGGGATTTGGCACATCTTAAGACCTAAATAAAAAAGCCTTTGAGCGTATCGGAAATGATAGCTCAAAGGCTTATTTTTTACCCTAAATGATTGAACTGTAACAAGCAAATTCCATACGCTTGGAAAGCGTGTGGTGTATATTATCTCAAAACATACTTTCCGGCTGGTGTCTTGCTGAACTTTACCTGATAGGCTTCAGAGACAATCTGCAGCGCCTCGGTGAGGCTGTTGTTCGGCAAGGTTCCTGTGAAAGGTTCGATGGTATCCATTTTCACAGCAATCTCAACCCCGTAATTCTTCTCCAGACTTCTGATGACTTTGCCCAGCGATGCATCGCGGAATACTAGCTGCTTCTTCTGCCATGCACAGGCATCCTCGATATGCGATGTTTCGCGGATATCCATCTTTCCAGTCTGTTTGTTCACCACTACGATTTCGTTTGGCTTCATCGTATAGGTGCTGCCGTTGGCAAGGGAAGTGAGCATCACGCTACCGTTGAGCAGCGCAACTTCTGCTGTCTGTTCTTTCTTGCGGTTGATGACGTTAAACTCGGTACCCAATACCTTGATTTCCATTCCCTGCATGTGGATGATGAATGGATGTCGGGCGTCTTTGGCTACCTTGTAGTGAGCCTCGCCTTCAAATTCAATCTCGCGATTGTCCTTGCAGAAATCCTGTGGTGCATACTTGATGCTGGAGAGCGAATTGAGCGCTACCACACTCTTGTCGGGTAGGGTGATGCTCACCTGTTCACCTTCCTGGGTAGTGATTTCTGTCAGCGGAATCGCGGCATATTGCTTGTTTTCCTTATACATCATTCCCATAATCACCATGCAGATAGGCAGGGCAATAGCTGCCGCTATCTGGGTCCACTTGAGGACGCGCTTCAGGGTGAATTGTTTACGGGTTCCTATCTGTTCATGAATTTCGGTCTTGATACGTGCCAAATCTTCGTCAGAAATACCGCTATCCGGGATGATGCCGTGCAGCCATTCCTCTTCCATGGCTGCTGCTAATTCTTCATCTGAACAGTTGTTGATCCGTTCCTTCAGATTAGCTAAGTCTGTACTATTCTTGATGTCGTCTAACATAAAACAATCTTTTTTAGATTATACACGGTTCGGTAGAGAATGTACCGTTAAATTATACTAAAAACAAGAGCCACATCAGGTTGGTGCGGTTGCTGATAAGCTGTCGGAGCTGTTTCAAACCCATCGACAACTGGTTCTTAACGGTCTGTTCACTATAGTTGAGTTTCTCGGCAATCTCCTGATTGTTGAGCATCTCCAACTTGGAGAGTCGGATGATTTCCTGCTGCGTCTTGGGCAGCTTGGCAAGCATCTGCTTGAGTTGTCTGACGAAATCATCATACTCCAACTGACTGTCTGCAGTGGTGCTGTTGTGATGGTCAAGATAGTCCATGTAGTCTTCGTATACGGGCGAATTGATGACCTTCCTGTAGGCGTTGATGAGGTAATGCTTGGCTCTGAGGAAGAGCAGCGGCTTTACGCTGTCTGCCTCTTCCAGCGTGCTTCTGTTGTTCCAGAGCCATACGAAGGTATCTTCCATGATTTCTTCGGCATTCTCCTTCGACTTGGTATATTTCAGGCAAAAGGCAAAGAGTCTGCGGGCATATAGCGCGTAGATTTCATCGAATGCCTTCATAGATCCTTTTTTGAGTTGAAGGATAAGTTCTGTTTCTGTCTTTTTAAACATGATAACTATTCACTAAAATCCATCTAAATCATATTCTTCGCTGTCCAAATCCAGACTGTCGTCGTTGTCGAAAGTTGTCTTTGGCGCTTTTTCTTCCTTTATATCCGCATTGGTTCCCTGGGTTCCGGTAGTTCCGTTTTCGGATGTTCCGGTTGTTTCGTTGCTGAAAGTTCCGGTTGTACCATTATCGAATGTTCCGGTAGTTCCGGTTTCTATTTCACCGGCAGTTCCGGTTTCTTCTTCATTTTCTTCTGAATCATCCGTCTTTTCCTGCTGGATGATTTCCTCCGGTTCTTCAAGCAGTGGGTCCTTGCTGATTTTCAGCGGTGCCAGATGCTGGGTATAGAAGAGGGTATAGTCGTCATAGCTCAGACTGGTGCCCAGCAGCAGGAGGTTTGGTTCGCTGATTACGATGCCGCGGGCTCCCTTTGAGAGGAGCTGGGTGATGGCCTGATGCTGGTAGATGTCGTTGGCATACTGGCGTGCTTCATCGTAATTGCGGAAGCCCTTTACCTGCATGCGGTGCAGACCATTCTGCTCGTCAATGACGAGGTCGAAATTGCGAACGAGATAGGAGGTGAAATTATATTTCGCCATCTCGAAGAGCAACTGGTTCTCGTTTACAGAATCAGGAACGTAGGCGAGCATGAAGACGAACGGCTCGTTGCGCTCGATGCTGAATACCTTTGCTTTGGATTTGACATCATCATTGAGTACGGCGTTGCGGCGCGACCATACATTGCTCAGGTCGAATGTGCCGCCCTTGAGCTGTCTGCCGGCTTTCACTCCGTTGAGAATCATTCCTGCCATTTCGCTGAGTCGGCTGTTCGGATATTTCTCTACCACCTGCTGCATATCATCAAGACAAGCCTGGATATTACCCTCGTGGAGCTGGGTGAGTCCGCCGATAAAGAGGAACTTGTCGCGGTTGGCTCCTTCAGGATAGCGCTTGTCAGAGATAGCCCTGTTGTGTACCACCTTATTATATAGGTTAGCCTTGAAGGCATCGTAGGTGGCAGCATAGAGCGAATCTTCGAGATGAATGCCCATCTTTGCATCTTCCTCATAATAAGGAGAGGTGAGCAGGGCGGTCCATTGGCTCTCCGGATAATTCGCTTTCAATAGGTCGAGATAGCGGCTGGCGATGGCTGGCTGCTTCCTGATGTTGTAGAGCAGGTAGAGGTGATAGTAGGCGTCATCGAGATGTTCGTATGCTGCGTTCTTCTTTACCAGTCGCTGCAGCATGCGTTCGCTTTCGTCCAGATCATTGAGTTTGTCTTTCAGGATGATGCCGGCATGCAGCAGTCCGTCGTCCAGAATCTGATTGCTTTCTGCCATCTTCTCTTCGGTAAGCGGAATCTGAGCGAGATAGTAGGCGTGCTGATGCGGATCTTCTTCTGCACTCAGGTTCTTCTCTTTCTCCTTCTCAAGGTCTTTCTTCTGTGCCTCGTTGAGGAGTGAATCGCGCTGTTCATCAGTCATTTCTTCTACACCTTTGGCATCGGCCACTACGGTCTGGTTGCTCCGTTGCCAGTTGTCGATGTTCTTTCTCTTGCCCCAGAGGCGTTCAAACTGCTGTTTGCCTTGGGCTACGGCAGATTGGGAATAGAAATACCAGGTATTGGTGTTGCCGAAACCGCCGTTGCCCATGGCTCCGTTTCCGAAGCCGGATGAGGCATTGCTATTTCCCTGATTCCTGTTGTTTCTGCTGTTATTACCATTACCGTTGTTTCTGCCGGCACTTTGGTTGTCTTGTTTTTCTGCCAATTCCTGGTCGGCAAGTCTTCTCTTTTCTTCCTTTTCCTGCTTTTTCAGGGCATCTATCACCTTGTCAATGGCGACGTTCCGTTCTGTTTCGCTCATGCGGGCAAGCGATTGCAGGGAGTCCTGCAGATGGATGGCGTCGGTATAAGGCACCAGTTCGTCGAGAACCTTCGAACGGTCGGAGAGCTGTTTGTAGTCTTTGCGGTCCTGGTCTAGGAGTCCGATGGCTGCATCATAGCATCGCTTGGCATCGCCATAACGGTGGCATTGCCAGTATACATTGCCCAGATGCAGCAGCAATACACCTTTCTCTACTCCGTTGCGGCTTGATTTCGCGGCACCCTTTTCGTATGCAGCAATAGCTTGAAGGGTATCGCCCTGATTGAGATGTATGTTACCGATGGCATAATAAACCTGGTCGAGATATTCCTGATTCTTGTCGCTCGCAGCCATTCGCTTCAATTTCGATACCGTCTTCCGGGAGTTGTTGGTTGCCAGTACCTCGGTCATGGAGATGCGGGCATTGAACTCCAGTTCGTAAGGCGGATTGAGACGTATGACATGCTTGAAAGCGCGGTAGGCATTCTGGGTATGTCCCTGTTGTGCTTCTACCTGTCCCATCAGATACCAGAGGCGGGCTTTCTGCTTGCGTCGCATCTCATAGCCGATGGCTTTGCGGAGATACGGAACGGCTTCCTCATAGCGTCCGGTCTTCAGATAGTAGAGGGCATAGGTCTTGTCCCATTCCTTCTGGGCACGCCAGTGGATGGAATCGCGCTCGATATTACGGATTACATCTTCGGCATCGTATATCCATCCCGCTTCGAGATAACTCTTGGCGAGCCAGGCACGTGCCTTGCCGTAAATGCCGGGTTGGGTGGCGTAGAGACGGCTCATATAGGCGAAAGTGGCTGCTGCCGACTGGAAATCGCCTTCAAAAAACTGGGAACGGCCCATCAGCATCCATGCCTTCCAGAGGAACGGATTATATTCACGGCGCTGCAGCCATTCCAGGTCTTTGGCAGTCTTGCGGCGTTTCTTGTCCCATACCGGGCGGCGCTTGATGCTATGCTGGTGAATGGCTTTCTCGCATTTCTCGATGGCGCGGTCGTAGTTCGACTTGCCCAGTTCGCGGCTGTTCTTGTTGCCAACCGTATAATAAGGAATCATTTCAGAGTAATTGTCCTTATTCCCATTTTCCTTTTCGAGCGAGCCTTCGATATAGGCTACGGTACCATTATAATAGGTGTTGTATCGGGCGTTGAAGGCATGCCACCATCTGCTCTTCGCCGTATTCTTCTGCGTAGAGCATCCTGCTATGGTCATTGCAAAGGCAAGGATAACCATAGCTGGCAAGAAGTTTCTGAATGGGAAATGCTTCAACATAAGTTTCTTCTTTATTTAAAATTTTTCTTTTAGGGCGTGTGAAAGCCTTAGTGCTTTCTGGCTGCCAGTATCCTTGCTGCTGCAAACAGGATGATGCTGACGAAGATGATGGTTGCACCTGATGGCACATTGAGTAGATAACTGGCATAGAGGCCTACGATGCAGTCGATGCAGCCTATCACGATGCTGGCTCCTATCATGCGCTTGTAGCTGTAGGTGAAGAGGTTGGCTGTCATCTGTGGTATGGTGAGCAGACTGATGGCAAGTACGATGCCCACCATCTTGATGGTTGCCACGATGGTCATGGCGATGAGCGTCATCATCATATATTCTATCGCTGTAACCGGCAGATGTTGCGATTTGGCAAAGGTGCTGTCGAATGCGATGGTCTGGATAGGACGCAACAGAAAGATGAACAGCAATGCTACAAACAGGGTGAGACCTGCCAGAAGCCAGAGGTCTGTGCTGTCGATGGCAAGTATACTTCCGAAGAGGAAAGAGGGCAGGTCGGGCATGAATCCCGGAGTAAGGAAGCAGCAGATGATGCCCACGCTCATGCCTAGGGTCCAGAACATGGCGATGGCAGAGTCTTTGCGCACATCTTTCTTCCGTGATACCCATTGCACGCCGAAGGCACTCAAAATGGCGAATACCATGGCAGAGAGTATGGGGTTGATGCCTGCAAATACGCCGATACCGATGCCGCCAAAAGAGGCATGCGTAATGCCACCGCTGATGAAAACCAGCCGGCGTGTGACGATGTAGGTGCCTACAAAGCCGCACAGAATACTTGCCAGTAGGGCGCCAATCAGCGCGTTCTGAAAAAATGTATATTGCAGTATATCCATGTTTTTACTTTGAACTTAAAACTTTGAACTTTGCGCATTGCATGTTACGCATTGCGTATTGCATGTTTAACTTAAAAAACTGATGACTTCGTCCTTGATCTGGTTAGGCAGGTTGATGCCTCGCAGAATCAGACTACGGTTCCATCCCGCCACTTCGTCTGGTTGCATCGTATAGAGCACCTCCGAGAATTCCTCTACCTCATCATCGGTATAGTCGTCGGCAGCTCTTCCTGCAAACCGGTCTAGTTCCTCGTCATCGTAGTATTCTATTTCCTTGGTGGCGGCTTCCATCATGCATTCCTGTTGGCATTTGGAGTTCTCTCCGTTGCAGGTATTGCACGAAACTCCTTCCTGCAAAGGCTCTTCATCCTCTCCCTTGCGATGAGAGATGATGCCGAATATGGCGCTTATCAAGCCTAGGACCACCAGGGCAAAAACTAAATATAGCATAAACTGTTAACTATTAACTTTCAACTATCTCAAACCCAACTTTCTCCAGGTCTTCCCAATAATGAGGATAGGATTTGCTCACCACCTCAGGATTGTTGATTTCAATCTGAGGGAACTTGAAGGCAAGAGGGGCGAAGGCAAGTGCCATGCGATGGTCCTCGTAGGTGTCGATAGGCTCGAAACTAGGCTCGCAGGTCTCGCCATCCCAAATCAGCGTGTTATCGTTCTCGTCATAAATCACGTAACCCACCTTCTTCAGCTCCTTTTTCAATGCCTCGATGCGGTCGGTCTCCTTGATCTTGAGACTGGCAAGACCGGTGAACTTAAACTTTACGCCCAGGGCACAGCAGGCTACAACGATGGTCTGTGCTAGGTCTGGAGAACCGCTGAAATCGTAGTCGAAACGAGGCAAGAGACAACGCTGGACTTTCAACTTGACAGGAGAAAGAATATCACGGTTCTCAAATTCTGATTTCACGCCCAGCAGACTGAAGATGTATTTCACTACAGAATCGCCCTGTTTGGAACTGTCGAACAGACCTTCAAGTCTTACCTCAGAATCAGGATTTCCGTTCAGCGCCATCATTTCATACCAGTAAGAAGAAGCGCTCCAGTCATTCTCGATGGTGTAGTCGGCTACGCAGCTGTAAGGTTGTGGCTTTACGGTGATGGTATCCACATCGGTCCATTCGGCACTGGCTCCGAAGTTCTGCATCGTCCACAGCGTGAGGTCGATGTAAGGACGGGAAGCTATCTCGCCCGTCAGTTTCAGTTCCAGACCGTTTTTCAGAATTGGACCAATCATCAGCAGTGCCGAGATATACTGTGAACTGATGTTTCCCACCACTTCGAGATGTCCGCCTTCCAGTGGCTTACCTACGATGTGGAGTGGAGGATAGCCCTCTTTCTTTTCATACTGTATATCAGCTCCGAGGTAGCGCAGGGCATCTACCAGAATAGCAATAGGGCGGTTCTGCATGCGCTCGGTACCTGTGATGGTATGCTCGCCCGGTGTAGCAGAAAGATAGGCGGTCATAAAGCGCATGGCAGTACCGGCAGCCTTGATATTGATGACATCAGGCATATCGCGCAGTGCCGCAATGATGACTTCTGTATCATCGCAATCGCTCAGGTTGCGGGGCTGCAACTTGCATCCCGCCATGGCATTGATTACCAATGCACGGTTGCTGATACTCTTGGAAGCTGGCAAGTTGATACTTGCATTGAGTTGGCGTGGAGCCTTGATTGTATATTTCATTTTCTTCTTGTTTCTATTTCTTTTAATACTCTTTTTTCTAGTTTTGCTATTTCTCAGCCTTCAGTATCCGGATGTCCTTGATGCTGACAGCCTTCTCCTTGGCATATCGGATAGGGAGGTCATCTTCTGTTTCCGGCATCTCATCCCATGCTCGGGTTCTCGGACGAACCTTCTTCGGCCCCGGTATCAGGGGCGAGTAATACAGAACCTGACGGATGCGGTTTGCCTGTTCTGGTGTGAAACGCATGCTGTAACAGATGCTGTAGTCCATCAGATTGTCTGACTGCCATTCCTCATTCTTGCTGTTGGTGCGTTTGGCAAGCTCTCGCATGCTGAGCGTGGTATCCTTCTTGATGGCTTGTGCCTTGCTGACATATTCTGTCAGCCATTTGCCGTATGCTATTCGGTTGTAGCTCGGTGTATCATCGCAATAGTCTGAGTCGTCATCATCATCGGCAGCCTCTGATTTGTCTTTCACAGTCTTTTCTGAGAAACTGTGGAAGAGCCCCAGATAATGCCCCAGTTCGTGGGCCAGCGTAGCATTCGGGTCGGCTGTATTGTAGGTATATCCCTTATGATTCTTATCTGTAGTATATCGGGTTCCTTCATTCTCCCTTCCCACATAGATTGAATTGAGCGAAACGCAATACGGAAATTTGCCCGGTTTGCTCAGCGGATAGTTCTTGCCATTGCTCAAACCATCTATCTGTGGATAGCCGCCTACCTGATAAGGCAGATGACTGATGCCCAGCGTGGTGCTGTTTTTATCGGTCTTCTTGAAGGCATATACCATCACATTGATGTAGTTGTTCTGGTCCCAGCAGTAGTCTGCATAATTCTTGTCCTTCATGAAGCTCTCGCAGTCGAACTCTGATTCTGAAACCTTGATATATTCTACACCCGGTGTACTGAGTCTCTTGCCACTCTCATCCTTTTCAGCCAGTTCGAACTGGATATGCAGGTTCTCGCTCGGGACGGTATCCATCTGATAGTTGTAGACATCACCCTGATAAAGTTCGTTCACGTTGGAGAGAATCTCCTTGAGGCGTCATATTTAATGTATTGCGTGGTGTTACTGTAGAAGACATGGAAGATGACAGGCAGATGATAGACATAATCATCGCCTGTAATGATATCTGTGTCACGGTCTTGCCCGTTGGATATGATAGGGTCGCCGATAGAGCCTTCGGTATCCTTGCATGATGCAAAGCTGAGGACGGTGAGGGCGATCATGAAATAAAGAATTTTTCTCATGCGCGTACCTTATATTATATATTTTCGTGCAAAAATACAAAAATAAAAGAAGATAGGCGAGAAATATCCTGAAAAAGTTTCTCAAAATGCCAAAAAACTTGTGC
>OIZE01001439.1_pt1 | contig 14639 bp, 13 predicted proteins | sample 1588421 | NCBI WGS metagenome assembly OIZE01 (sample SAMN03283251) | human gut metagenome | biome: human-associated habitat; material: feces | host: Homo sapiens | place: USA | collected 2013 | reverse complement strand
AGGGGGTAAAAGCCACATGGACAGCACCAAATTAAAAAGACTAATCATTATCGGTGCCAGTGGTCATGGTAAGGTTGTTGCTGATATAGCACATCTTTCTGGCTATACGGAAATAGTATTCTTTGATAATGACCCTGAATTAAAAATGTGTTTGAGGTATCCGGTATTAGGACCCGACACAATGACCCAAGAGTTGGATGGAGATGTATTCGTTGCCGTAGGTAATTCTGAAGTACGCAGGAAGCTGATGGAACAGGATAGCGACAGGCACTTTCCCGTTCTGTTTCACCCACAGGCTGTTATTGCTGAAGATGTTGTCATTGGTGATGGAACTGTGATTATGGCAGGTGCTGTCATCAACCCAGGGGAGAGAATTGGCATAGGCACAATTGTTAATACATCAAGTTCCATTGATCACGATTGCATCATTGGAAGCTACTGCAATGTTTCGGTTGGAGCACATTTATCAGGTACAGTAGATGTGGGAAATAATTGCTGGATCGGAGCAGGGGCAACTGTTTCAAATAATGTCAATATATGTTCTGATGTCGTGATAGGCGCCGGAGCGGTTGTTATAGATGACATAAAGGAGACCGGTACATACGTGGGTGTGCCGGCGAGAAAGATGAGTAAACGCAGGTAGATTGGGATCACCATAGAATAGAATTTTAATCATATAAAAGTTGGGATAGGACATGTTGATAGTTATAGCAATATTTTGGATAGCAGTTTTTATTGTTTTTTGGGCTATGATCGGGTATCCGATTTCACTGGTTATTTTAAACAAACTATTGAAAAAGAAAAATCAAAAGGATAATTCTTACGAACCTACAGTTACAATCATGGTTGTAGCACATAATGAAGAAAAGGTTATAGAAGAAAAATTAGAGAATATCGTTTCTATGGATTATGCGAATGAAAAGATAGACTATATCATTGCTTCGGATTACTCTACAGATAGAACAGATGAAATAGTTGAACAGTTTATTGCTGCTCATCCGGAGAAACGAATAAGGATTCATAAGTCTATTAATCATTTTGGAAAAACAAATGCACAGAATGAAACGCAGAAACTGTGTACATCAGAGATATTGATAATGACGGATGCAAACGCAATATTCAATAGAAATGCAGTTAGAGAGTTAGTATCATCTTTTTCAGATAAAAGTATTGCGTACGTCTCCGGACAGCTTCGTTATATGAATGCTGCAAATAATGAAACCGCTAATTCAGAAGGTTTTTACTGGAAAATGGATTTAATGTGTCGTCAAATTGAAAGCGAAATACAAACTATTACAGCAGGTAATGGTGCTATTTATGCGGTACGTAATGCAGACTATAGAATAATTCCTCCAATTGAATGTCATGATTCAAGTTTTCCGGTTATCTATGCACTCGAAAAGAAAAGAGCAATTTATAATCCGGATGCCATAGCATATGAAAAAGCTGGCGAGATAGACGAAGATGAATTTAAAAGAAAAGTCCGAATGAATAGGATAATTTTACGTGGAATAATGCCAGATATAAGAATATTAAATGTATTTAGGTATGGATGGTTTTCGTATTTTTACTTTGGACACAGAACATGTCGATATTTATTGTGGATAATGCATTTGTTCGTTTTGGCATCAAATATAATTTTGTCCATTTTCGGAGGCTTGTTCTGGAAAATATTAATGTGTATGCAATTATTATTTTATTTAACAGCAATAATAGGCTGGTGTACCAAAAGCACTAATAGATTGGTACGAATTGTTTCATATTACTGTATGACCGTTGTAGCACAGTGGAAAGGTGTTATAAATATTGTCACAGGAAAGTCAAAGCCTATTTGGGAAAAAGCAGAAAGCACACGATAATTATGCGGGTAGAAGGGTTGTTATGAGAGTAGAAGTTCTAGTATCAACGATGAATCAAACAGACCATTCTTTGATAGAGAAGATGAGAATATCTACGGATGCTGTAGTTGTCAATCAATGTCAAGAAGATAGTGTTACGGAATTCGATTATAATGGAAGTCGAATAAAATGGATAAATTCCACTACGAGAGGGCTAAGTATAAGTAGGAATATATGTTTATCTGAAGCCAGAGGAGAAATATGTCTTATTGCAGATGATGATCTTGAATATGTTGAAGGATATGAAGACATTGTTCGGAAAGCATTTGAGAATAATAAAAAGGCATCTATAATCAGATTCAAAGTTTGTGGAATTGAAAAAACGTTTAAAAACTACCCGAAAAAGGCTGAGAAAGTTGGTTTGTTAAAATCAATGAAGATTTCGTCAGTTGAAGTGGCGATGCTTCGTGACAAAGTTGCTGGACTTAAATTTGATGAATATATTGGAGCTGGAAAGAAGTTTTGTATGGGGGAGGAGAATGCTTTTTTAGTTCACTGTTTAAAAAATGGATTGAAGCTTTATTTTTCACCTCAGGTAATTAGTAATCTGCATATTACTAATTCTTCATGGAAAGATATTTCAGCGGAAAGATACTTTATTAGTCGTGGAGCAGCTTTTGAGGCAATGGATTTAAAGATTGTGCATTTGCTCATACTTCAGTTTGCTATTAGAAAACGGAATATGTTTGACAGATCTCTAACAATCAGAAAACGGATTCAATTGATGGAAGACGGGAGAAAAGAATACATTACTGAGAGAGGAAAACGAAATGGTCGATTTTACTTTTAAACGAAAAGTATTCCGTATAAGAGAATGTGCCTTTTGTGGGATTAAAGAAATTGAGAATAGTAAGGCGGATGTTGTTTATTTGCATAGTTCAGATTCTGGAGAGATGGATGTACCCAAAAGTATTATTCTACAGAAACAGTATTCACTTCTTACTGACTTAAAGTATTCTGAAGAAGAACTTCTGGCAAATATCAAGAAAAACTGTAAATATGAAATACGTAGATCTGAACGGGAAGAAGCACAGGTGCATTTTTTTGAAAAACAGCAGCTATGCGAGGATCCAGAGATAATTAAGAGATTTGAAACAACATACAATCGGATGTTTGGTGAAAAAGGTCTTTCTGGATATAGATTTAACCGTGAGTTAGTGGAAAAAGCTGTTGAATCGAACAGCATACTTATTTCAAGATGTACCAATGTCAATGGAGACAATGAAGTATTTCACGCCTATCTTCGTGACAATGACAGTTGTGTTCTGATGTATTCTGCGTCACCCCTTTGGGGAAAAGAGGATAAAGAAAAAGCTAACGAGATAGGCAGGATGAATAAATATTTGCATTGGAAAGACATTCAATATTTCAAAAAAAATGGATTTTCAAGGTACGAGTGGGGAGGAATAACTGATCCTGATGAACCAAACGGAATAGATAAATTCAAGATGGAATTTGGCGGTGGAGTTGTCCAATACAATAATTATATTATTCCGGTTTCATTTTTAGGCAGAGTTTATACATATCTTGTAAGGAGAAGATCTAGTGAAAAATAAACTGATCATAAACGCAGATGATTTTGGTATATCACATGAAGTTAATGAGGCAATTACCTTATGCTTCAACAGGCATTATATTAATCAGACCACAATTATGGTAAATATGCCCTATCTTGATGAAGCAGTGAAATTATCACAAGATAATGGTTTTAGTGATCAAGTTGGATTGCATCTCAATCTTGTAGAGGGAAAACCATTGACTGAAGGAATACGAGATACCATTTTTTGCGATGATAATGGAATGTTTATAAGTAAAATCATGAAAACACCAAAATACCGATTGATGCTTAACAAGAAAACAAGGGATTGTGTACGTTGTGAAATAGAAGCTCAGATAAAAGCTTTTCTTGATTTGGGGATTGGTAGAAAACATTTGGATTCGCATCAGCATTCACATGTGAATCCGTCGATATTAGAGGTATTGTTTCCTTTGTTAGAAATGTATGACTTTGAGGATGTTCGATTGTCGCGAAATCTTCCATTAGGGAAGATAAATGGCATTAAGAAAGTATTAAAGGCTTCAGTTAACAACCAAATTACTCATTATAATAATGCTCATTCAAAAAGAGTAATATTTGGCTTTGGATCAATGCAAGACATTAATGATACAAGGACTTTTAAAGGGCTTACCGAAATGATGGTTCATCCGATTGTTAGAGATGGGAAGCTTTCGGAGGCCTTTGCTGATGTTTCCTTAGATGAATGGTGGGATGAAAACGAGGGAGTTTTTGAACTGATTTAACAGAATTAATTATTGAAATTGGGTGTATTGAATGGAAAAAGCATTAAAAGTTAGCATTATTATTCCAACATATAAAAGATCAGATATGCTTTGCGATACGGTTGAGTCGGTGTTACATCAGACATATCCTAATATTGAAGTTATAGTCGTTGATGATAATAATCCAGATACAGAATGGAGAAAAGAAACATCGTCTAAAATGTCTATATTTTCAACAGATGATAGAGTTAAGTATATATGTCATGAAAAAAATAAAAATGGCTCTGCGGCACGTAATACCGGAATAAGAAACTCAACAGGAGATTTCTTTTGCTTTTTAGATGACGATGATTTTTACTATCCAGATAAAATTTCAAAACAGGTTGAATTCTTATTAAAGAATCAAGTGGATGCTTGTTTTTGTGACTACAAGAAAAATGGAGTAGTCGTTTGTGTGGATAAGAATATTGATATTGCCAGAAATATTTTGCTAGAGGAACCTACGCCACAGACCAGCGGGTGGATGGTAACAAAAAATGCTGTAAACAGCCTAAACGGTTTTGATGAAAGCTATTTTAGGCATCAGGACTATGAGTTTTTACTTAGGTTCTTGAGAGCAGGTTTCAAAATTGAAAAAATAGGAGGGATTCTATATGAGAGAAGAGTAACATTAATTGATAATAATCCATCAGGACTAAAAACGGAACAAATAAAAGACAAGCTTTTTGGTGATTTTTCGGACTTTGTCAACTATTACGTGAAGAATGAAAAGGGCTTTAGAAATAAATTATATGTTTCATCATATGCAAGTTCATTTAAGAATTATTACAAAAGTAAAGATATAAAGAATTGTATACGTTTATTTATAAAGAGCTGTACTTGTAGCATACCAGAGACATTATCTTGCTATGCCAAAATAATTAAGAGTCATATTTAAATTTTATAGATAGTATTGAGAAATACGGGGGGTTTTATATTGCTAAACGCTACCGAGAATAAATATAAGGGTTGTGCCGCTGAATTAGTTGCAGCTTTCTATATGAATGCATTTATAATACTTAGACCATTAATTGTGTCTTATAGTTATCGATGGTCAATAATACTGCCTTTAATAGTGATGCCGCTAGCAATGGTTTCAGTAGTACACAGAAACTTTAAAATTAATGTTCTATTACTTGGAAAACTATTTGCATTTATTTGTGTGGTAACCAGCCTTTTTTTGATAGATTTCTTGCTAAGATGGAATAAGTTTACATGGGAAAACTATTATTCATTTCTTATTCATGGAGCTATAACAGGATTTTTACTTGCTAATGTTAGAAGATATGATCAATTGCTAAAATATTGGACTATTTTTTCTATTATTGCTGGGGTTTTATATATCCCAGATCCGTTTAATCATTATTCGATTAGCGGGGGATACATGAGTTTTGGAAGTGGAATGCTACCAGCATTTATAGCGACAGTTATAGTTTTTTCACACTACCGGATAAAACTTATAGCACCATTAATGATAGTATTCTTTGTTGAAACTGTTGTATATGCTAACAAAGGTGCTACGGTTTCTGCAATGGCTATTGTTGCATTTTTTATAGTTTTTAATACAGAGAATAAGAAAAAAAGAATTAAAAGGATAATGATTCTGCTGATACTGTCAATTTTACTCTTGCTATTTCTGAATACCATTTTTGAAATATTTAATATGATTGCCGTAAGATTAGGCGTTGGTTCTTATGCGTTGACAGATTTCAGTAAGATATTCAGAATTAAAGAGCTGAGTAGTTTTAATAGCCGTAGAGGAATATGGGATCAAGTCGGGGAGGAGTTTAGGTCTCATTGGTTCTTTGGAATGGGGATTGGTGGTTTTCAGAATAAGTATAATAATTATGCACATAATTTTTTCATGGATTTATTTATAACTCACGGAGTGATTATAGGTGGATTGATATTATGGCAATTGTTTAGATATGTAAAAAACACGATGAAATTTATAAAGTATAACAAAGAACTATTCTTGTTTACTTTCTCAATACTATTACTGTGGTTCTTTCCATCTCAATTTAGCTTTACTTATTGGAAACTTGATGCTTTTTGGGTGTTTATTATTGTGAATATATATAACAAGACCTGTTCGCATATTGCAAATGTAGATCCTATACAGGGATAATCTCTTAATTTGGAATTTGAGCCATACTTTAGTACAAAATGAGGTTTTAAATGAAGATATTAATTCATACATATGATACGGCATTTCAGAATAAAGCAGGTGGTGTAAATAACAGAATAGTGAGAATAGTAGAAGGACTTCGGGCACGAGGGCTTCAGGTGGATTTCTTTGACAAGTATACCACAAATATAGCTGATTATGATTGCCTACATATTTTTAAGCTCGATGCAGGAACGCGACAATTGGTTGATTATGCCAAAGCCTTAGGTTTAAAAATAGTGATATCAACAATTACATCAATTGAACATAGAAAGAGACTTTCTTTTTATTGGCTCATAAGAAAATTGCCAGTTGCAACTCTATATCGTCAACTATTCGCTATTTGCGATATGACGGATTTGTTTATTGTGGAAACACCGAAAGAAGCAGTTTTTATTGAAAAATATTATCATGTAGCAAAAGAGAAGATTCGCATAATTCCAAATGGTGCTGATAAAATAAGTAATCCTTCAAAAGCAATATATGACAGGATTGGAGAAAACAAAAAATATGCGCTTATAATAGGAAGGTTTGACAAAAACAAAAATCAGAAGAAGGTAATTGAATCACTAGCAGGTTCAAAAATAGACTTGGTGTTAGTTGGAGGGGCAGATCCTAGTTCTCGTCAATATTTTTCTGAATGTGAAAAAATTGCCCAAGGGTATAATAATATTCATATTTTGGGTTGGCTTGATAATAAGAGTGAATTATTTGAATCTGCGTTGAGCAATGCAAGTGCAATAGTTTGTCCGTCATATCAGGAAACATTTGGATTATCAATAGTTGAGGGGATGATGGCGGGAGCGGTACCCGTTATTTCTAAAACACTTCCAATATTGGAGTTCGATTCTCTAAAGGACTGCATTGTCTTTGATCCGGATGATTTGGATGATATAAGGGGAAAAATAGAAAAAGCTATAAATGATTCCAATTATAGCAGAAACAAAGTAGAAAAGGAATTCTCTTGGGAAGCCGTCATTGATTCCCATGTCAAATGTTATGACAGTATTCTCAGGTAGATTAGTGAAGGGCAATAATACAACGATGAGGTTGAATTTATTTAAGAGGTGCTATCAAAAAATATATATCTTTATCATGCGTGCCAAGTCATACATTGAATCTAGGCTGATTCGATTGAGGGTAAGTAAAATCTCCTTTTCTGATGTAATTCAAGGAAAAGTGGTCATACTTATGCCTCATTCGGATGATGAGTGGATTGGTTGTAGTCGGATAATAGTTGGTCAAAATGAGAAAGTGATGATTGCAAATATGGATATGATGGGTGGTGATGCAGCCAATATTCATCATATGAGACGCCAAGAAATGCTGTCCGTAGCCAATAGGTATAATTCTGATGTGGTTTTGATATCGGGAAAGAAATCCGATAAGATTGAAGAATTATCAGTGCTTATAAAAGGTATTAAACCTGACTATGTTTGTGTTCCATTTTATTATGATTGGCATTCTGAACACTTAGAAACTAGAGAAATACTGTACGAGGCATTAAAACTTTTGCGGTCAGGCAGTGATCTACAATCCTGCAACAGATTGAGTGTTATAGAATATCAAGTATCGGTTCCTATTCCTGCACGTTATATAACACATTGTATGAAAATGACGCGAGAAGATCAATCTGAAAAATGGGAATTGTTCCATACGACATATAAAACCCAGGCCTTTTTCCCTATGTGGAGATTTAAGGATAACGAGTATATATCAGGAAAACTGTGTGGAGCATATGCTTGCGAGAATTTTGTTTGTTCAACTGCAGACCTATGGATGTCATCATTTGCGAATAATATTATATCAGAGCAGCAGAGAATTAAAATAATGAAACATTTCAGAGACATTGCAAAAATACGTGCCACAATAGATGCGTTTGATAGGAAGAAATTTCATTTTTCTAAGTATAATTTAAAATAAATCGATTAAGAATAATAGCAAGACGTTTTAAAAGTAATACTTCACAAAATATATTGAAAAACTTCCAGATGGGAGCGTATATTGAAATAAATGTCGTTATAGAGGCAGGAAGCGTTGCGCAAGGGACTGTACCTGATAACGTGGTGGTTGTGGGAAATCTTGCTAAGATTGCTTGCATATTAGATGATTATCATAGAAAAGAACAGAAAGCACAAAATAGAAGTTATAGAATGTTCCAAAAGATTTTTTGATGTATATGGAAGATTTCCAAAACCTAATGATTAAATTAATTCAAATTTCTATATACTCCACGGAACTAAAGAATGCCTAAAGGCTACGGCATAGTATTTCAATGCGCTGGGGATGAGACAAGTGAAGTAATAGAAGAACTTTATAAAACAGAATGAATATTCTGGTTTGGATGTCCTTGCTGTCCGGTGATAAGGAAATCAATTGGCAAGTATATAGGATACAAGAAGTCTCACCAATGAAAAGCCGGCTAACGCTCTGCAAAGCGATTCTAGGCTTGACATAGGTTCCATTTCTTTTTAAGCGTAATCAAGCCAATCAAAGATGGTTTCCGTGGTTGGAATGTTGGTGTCCGGTACACTGGAATCACGGTTTCTTGACGCAAGAATAACCACAGAATCTATTTGGAAAGATTTAGATGTTATGTGCATATTTCTTAAAAGCTGCTGGTTTGACAAAATAGGGAGGTTCATTACGGATGGAGAACAGTAAAAAAATAGGATTGGTACCATTACTTTATAATGAATACAACTACGGAGGAATTCTACAGTTATATGCTATACAGTATGTGCTTAATAACATAGGATATGGCGTCGATATTGTTGAATTTAACAATGATGAAAAGATTCGAGAATTCAGATATTCTTTTATTAAAAGAGCGATTATTTCAACTAAACGCAATTTGTATATGTTTTTTCATAGCAATGATAACGAAGAATTGGAGAAAGCCATTTCTAATCGCAAATCTAAAATAGACTCTTTTAAAAAACTGCATTATTGTAAAACGGTAAATGAGAGAAATGTTGACTTATACGAGTATGTTGCTTTTGTTTGCGGAAGTGATCAGATATGGAATCCCAATTGGGCGAGAAGACGTTGTTTTTTAGAGTTTGTTCCGGATGATATAAATAAGATTATATATGCAGCGAGTCTCGGGGTTGAAAATTTAGAAGAACGTGATAAAGAAGATTATAAAAACCGAATTAAAAGGTTGGAACATGTATCTGTAAGAGAATACTCGGCTAAGAGTATTCTGGATGAGGTTAGTGGGAGAAAAGATATAGAAGTCGTGGTTGATCCGACACTATTGTTACTTCCCAAAGAGTGGGAAAATATTTGTGAGGACATTTCATATAGAGACGGATCATATATATTCACTTATTTTTTGGGAGATTATTCGAAAATTAAAGGATTTATAGCGGATTTTGCGAAAAAAAAAGGCTTGCCTATTATAAACATATCATTTGCTTCGGCGGAAAGAATTGACACGGAGGAGTTTGGTGATGAGAGAATTCGAGATGCTTCTCCAGGTGAATTTCTTTCATTAATTCGTGGTGCAAAATATGTGTTTACAGATTCATTTCATGCCTGCGTTTTCTCTGCCTTATTTGAAAGAGAATATTATGTTTTTGAAAGAGATGGGAAGACTAGCATGATAGATAGAATACTAACATTACAAAAGAATCTTCAACTGCCCAATAGAATAATTCCTGTTAAGGAAATAAAAGAACAAAATAACATAGATTATTCGAAAAATTACGATAATCAAACTCGATTAAGAGCCCAATCGCTTAAGTTTTTAATGGAGAGTTTAAAGGATGAGTAATAGCAATCAATTAAAAGCCGGTGCCATAATTTCATATATTCAGATGGGACTAAGCGTAATTGTTGGTCTTTTGTTTACACCTGTGATGATAAAGCTCTTAGGACAGAGTGAATATGGGCTTTATAACACAGTTGCATCAACTATATCAATGCTATCAATATTAAGACTTGGTTTTAATAATAGTTATATTAGATATTATGCTAAGTATAAGAAAAGCAATGACAATAATTTGATTTTTAAATTAAATGGAGTATTCTTCGGGCTTTTTATAGTTATTGGTTTAATATCGTTTGTTTGTGGAATATTTCTAACTTTCAATTTGGAAATGGTATTTTCTTCGGGATTAACTATTGGAGAATACAAAATTGCAAGAATTTTAATGGTTTTTCTGACGGCAAATCTTGCAATTTCATTTCCGATGGGTGTATTCTCGAACATTATTTCAGCGAATGAAAAATTTGTATTCTTGAAAAGCTTAGATATAGTAAAAACCGTGATAGGTCCAATGGTTTCATTACCTTTATTATTGGTGGGATATGGCTCAATAGGGATGGTCGCTATTACATTAGCTGTATCGCTGCTTGTAGATGGTTGCTATATCTACTATGTTCTGGTTAAACTGAATAATAGATTCGTTTTTGATCTTCCAGAAAAGGGAATATTACAAGATTTAGGTGTCTACACTTCTTTTATAGCATTAGAGCTGATTGTTGATCAGATAAATTGGAATATTGATAAAATGTTGTTGGCTAGATTTAAGGGTACAGCTATAGTAGCAATATATTCGGTTGGTTATAGCCTATATACATATTACCAGAGCTTTTCGGCTTCAATATCAGGAGTTTTTACTCCAAGAATCCATAGACTGATTAATACGGTAAATGACAAGACGGAGCAACGTGTGGCTTTGACTCAATTATTTACAAAAGTTGGAAGAATACAATTCATTGTTTTGTCATTGCTCTGTTCAGGAATTCTGTTTTTTGGAAGATTTTTTATTACAAGAATATGGGCAAGTGAACAGTATGAAGATGCATATTATGTTGCACTGCTACTTATTTTCCCGGCAACTATTGCGCTGATACAGAACTTGGGTATTGAAATACAGCGTGCCGAATATAAACATCAATTTCGTAGCATTGTCTATTCTATAATGGCTGTGATTAATCTAGGATTAAGTATTGTATTGTGTCAGATATATGGAGCTGTTGGAAGTGCGATAGGAACTGCGATATCCTTGATTATTGCAAACGGAATTATTATGAATATTTACTATCATAAAAAATGTAATATCAATATTGTATATTTTTGGAAAAGTGTAGGAAGATTAGCAAAAGGATTAATTATCCCGTATGCTTTAGGAATTCTACTATATATGTTTCTACCCCCAGAATCAATTACATTTTATTTGTGCGAAATAATAATTTATACGGTTGTATATGCAATCTCAATGTGGTTTATTGGTATGGATAGTTTTGAAAAAGGATTAGTATATCAAATATTCAAGAAGATAAGGATACAAAAATGATAGATTCAATAAAAAAACAGTATTGCTGTGGTTGTTCTGCTTGCGAAAATATCTGTCCTAAAAATGCCATAACTATGCAATTTGATAATGAGGGATTTTATTATCCGATAATAGACAATCATAAATGCGTGAAGTGTAACCTATGTGAATCCGTTTGCCCTGCTTATGTTTCAGGTAAATTTGTTCACAATGATGATAGAGAACCGAGTGTTTATGCGGCAAAAGCATATGATGATGAAATACGTAGAAATAGTTCGTCAGGGGGAGTATTTAGTGTGCTTGCTAAACTAGTACTTTCCGAATATGGTGTTGTATACGGAGTGGCACTGAGTGATGATTTTAAGCGTGCATTGCACATAAGGGTTACTGAAATAAATCAGATGTCAAAAATTAGGGGATCTAAATACCTCTATAGCCTGAACCAATCAGTTTTTAAAGATGTCAAGAAAGATCTTGACGATGGAAAAAAGGTATTGTTCTCTGGAACGCCTTGTCAAGTCTGTGGACTCCGATATTTTTTGCATAAGGATTATGACAATTTATTGTGTGTTGATGTGATTTGCCACGGAACACCATCATATCTTATTTGGGAGGAATATTTATCATATATAAAGAAAAAAATAAGAAACCCGATAGAATCCGTTTCTTTCCGTTCAAAGAAAGAATCTTGGAAAGCGTTTGGGCAAGAAATTAAGGCTGAGAAAAAAGCATTATTCTATTCTAAGGATGAAGATATCTTCTTACGTTTATTTCTTTCGGATTGTTGTTTAAGATCGTCTTGTTATACTTGTTTTGTTAAAGAAAACGAAGCATATTTATCCGACATAACTCTCGGAGATTTTTGGTCTATCGATAGAGTGGATAAACGTTTTAATGATGGAAAAGGAATATCACTTGTGATTTCTCGTTCAGATAAAGGTGATGCAATATTGGATAGAGCAAAAGCAGATTTAGAACTCAAAGGTGAAGACTATATGAGTAGCACTAGGGGAAATTCTGTAGTTGAGCAAACAGTACGACCTGTTGGACGAAGTACATTTTTTTCTGACTTAAATAGAATGTCAATTAAATCCATTGCAAACAAGTATTCTCCGATGCCCATGAAGGAAAAAGCAAAAAGTATTCTTCGAAGACTTAACCTCTATAAATCGAAAGGAGTGTATTGAAAAAAAGTAAACACACCATAGGTTCTTTCCAAGCTTAGTTGAATTTAACGTGAAAGGATTACATGCTCAAGATCCCCCTAGCACACAAATTGCTGGGGGGATTCTCATCCACGTGTAGAACAAACAATCATCTCTCCCGATTTTGCTCAATTACAGTATGCAGCTTCATTTCATTGAACTGCGGAATGGCTTCCAATGTCCCGTCAAACAGTGCTTCATAGATCTTTTTATCGGCTCTTAACTGGTATTTTTCCAGAGATTTGATAATGGTAGAGCCTTCTTCTGTTTTTAATAAAAAGCTGATTTCATCATTTCTGAAAATATCGTCTTTTAACAATCGGGATTCATGTGTTGTTATAATCAGCTGCGTATTTCTTGTTTTCGCCATTTCCAAAAATAAGCGTATGATTTTTGTGGTCATGGCTGGATGCAGGCAGCGATCGATTTCATCAATAACATAGATATTATCATTTGAAATCTGGAACAGGATTTCGATTAAATCCAGTAAACGGGCGGTTCCGTCAGATTCTTCATTCAGGCGGAAATAGACGCCGTTTGTCTCATGGCTGAATTCGATGGTACGAATCGTGATAGTATCGTCTTGGTCAATTTCAAAGGTATAGAATTCTTTATATGCACGTGCGACGATGGAGGGATGTCTGTTTTGCCCTTCTTTTTTTATGCGGGCATTGTCTTTTTCTAGATTTAAGATTATCTTATTATAGATATCTTCCGGTATCTTGTTTTTTACGATATCGGTAGGAACTTCAACAATTCGAAGGTTGGTGATGCCGGTTCCTAAAGCATTTAATAATTCGGAGACTTCTTTCAGGTTTGAATTTTTAAAATAAGGATATCCGGTTAAGACACCTTCCGGAATACTGATATTTAGTTTTAGAGCAAACCATAGGAAGATATCATTCAGAATACGCAGTTCTTTGTAATCATGGAACATTTTTCCTTTTCCCATGTTTATAATGGTGAGGAAAAGGTGTTCGTGATCATCGATACTGTCTTCCCCGTAGTTTTTTAATTTGGCAATCGTTTCTTTTCCCTTAAAGGATTCTCCGACATGGAATTCCTGAGTGTTGACATTTCGCAGAAACAAACATTTCTTGATACCGGAAGCGGTAAGTTCATAAAGCCATTCTTCTTCTATACATCCACTATTTAAAACAGCTGAAAAACCATAAATAAATCTTTTTTCATTAGAAATCAGTTCCAGTTCGAATATGGATGGTTTTAGCCGGTTTTTCTCTTTCAGTCGGTAATACTTGTTTGAAAAACCTCCGGGGAAACCATCTTCCACAGTATCTTTTACAAAGCGGATCGCATCAATAAGATTCGATTTTCCAGAGGCATTAGCTCCAAACAGTGCCTCGCATTTCACAACTTTTAATCGTCGGTTGACGTATAGTCGATCAGAAAATTTACGGGCCTTGCCGGCCTCAAGGGAAAGTTCTTGTTTTCCATCGAAAGATAGAAAGTTAGAAACAGAAAATCGTATAAGCATCTTGGGTCCTCTCTTTAATGTAATCTGGTAAAATTTTACACTAAAAAGACGAGAAAGTCAATTTTTAAGATTGTAAATTATGTAAATACGCCATTGACAAAACAGATAAAACGAAAAAATCGTCTAAACAGAAAAACACACTTGCCTTTTGAGGCAGTGTGTGATATATTTTCTGGTAAGGCGTTAGCACTCACGAAAGAAGATTGCCAGAATGCCGGATTATTTTGAACGCAGATAAGCATTCCCCCGCTTCAAGTGCGCGGAGCACTA
>OIZE01001437.1_pt1 | contig 14654 bp, 9 predicted proteins | sample 1588421 | NCBI WGS metagenome assembly OIZE01 (sample SAMN03283251) | human gut metagenome | biome: human-associated habitat; material: feces | host: Homo sapiens | place: USA | collected 2013 | reverse complement strand
TGTCATAAATCTGTTCCTTGCTGAACACTATTCCCGGATGCTTTGCAAGAAGCTTCAAGATTTCAAACTCGGTATAGGTAAGATCTATCTCCTGATTCTCCCGAATTATCACCCGTTGAACCTCGTCAATCAGAAGACCTTTGAAATTCAACAGATGATTATTCAAATCTGACATCTGAGTAATTTCATCTCTGGTATTTATAAACGATAGTATGCGGTTCATCATAGCATCCTCATTATCCTCAAATGTCAGAACTAACATTTTCCCATACACATCACCTGCCTTATTACATTTATCTACTGCTAAAGCTCTGGTCAATACAAAAGAATAATTCCTATATCCAACCAAACAATGTGGTACTTGCTATTTGATCTTTCTTATTTATTTTTCCTATATGCTATAAAGGAAATTATTTTTCCGGTTGTTCCAAACTGCTATCCTCTTAACAATTTGTTATTCTGCAACTCTATACCCTGTTTTTGACAACAGCTCTATTGCTTTTGAAAAATTTTTTGATTTTATTAAAACATAATCCGTATTAAACGTAGATATAGCAAAAATGCCTATATTATTTTCTGCCATCAGGCAAGATATTTTTAAAAGGATTCCGATTAAGGAAAAATCCAATGTTCCCTGTATTCTGAATGCCTTCCATTCATCATCTCTCTGTCCTCCTTGAGATATAGAATCGAAATCCTTTTCTGCAATTACTCTTAATCTGAACTTCTTTCCTTTTGCAAAAGGAGTGAATAAAGCCTTTCCCTCTTATTCACCCACTCATATTCATAATTTGTTTAAGAAATTACTGCATTCTTTCTCCTGTATGTATCATTATCTTTCTGGCTTAACTCCCCCTCAATCTGAGCCAGCTTTTTCTCCAATACCTTAACCTTTTCTTTGTCCCCCGCCGCAGCCTTTATCTGCTGTTCAAGCTGTTCCTTTTCCTCCTTGAGTTTCTCAATCTCTCTGTCAACATTATCTGTATTTGTCGTACATTTCTCTGCCTTTTTCGCTGGCTCCTCCTTTGGTTGAACATCTTTCGCCTTTGCGACTCTCTTAGGATCATCATACATTACTTTTGGATTACCATTTTCATCTTGCCCTAAACGATACAGACCACTTGGCTTGCTACCAGATTTTTCGCTACTAATATACTCGTCCTTTGGAACGGGAATACCTTCGTTTTTATCCTCCCCCCTTTGATCTTGTGAAGCTTCTTTTACTTTATCCTGCCCTGTCTGTACCCTATCTAAATACTCATTTTTGTAATCCTTATAATTACTGCTTATTTCCATTGACATAAAACGTCCTCCTTTTCTTTAATACACTATAATGTTTTTACAATCTCTTATTCGTCATTCATATATCTGTTTTTAACAGATTTGTTGTGAAATGCTTTCTGATTGTTGCGGAATGATTAAAAGAACACTTAAAACAAATATATCTCCATCTATTCTTACTTCCATTGCTCCATGATATTTTTCTGCAACTGCTTTTATGTTAGCAAGTCCTGTCCCACTGCGAATGCTCCCTCTCCCACTATGGCTATTAATTATTTCAATTAAAAGAAAATCACCTTGCACTTTTCCTGTTATGTGAATATATTTCTGATTATCATGGGGCACTCGGTTACAAGCTGAGATAGCGTTATCTAATGCATTAGAAAAAATAATACAAAAGTCAATATCAGCAATTCCACATGGATATGGAGAAATAAATGAACATTGTACTTCTATCTGATTGCTCTTAGCTATCCCTAACTTATTTCCAATTAAAATATCAAGTACAGGGTTATTTGTACTTACCGGAAATGACATATCTGCTGTTAAATTTTCCATATCACTCATATACTGCAATGCTGTATCTATATCGCCATTCTGTACCAATTCTTTGACAATAGATATATGATTTTTCACATCATGTCGAAATGCTTTTGTTTTCTCATAACGTACTTTTGCTTCTTCCACATACTGATTTAAAGAATGTTTTTCCAGTTCTAATAAAGATAGCTCTCTGCTCAATTTAAAACTATCCACTAATTTTTTATACGCAAACATGATGCAAAACAGACTGGCTATCCCCAATATCTGTATAAACAGTAATGGAAACGGACTTATGCTAGGTAAACTCCCATCTGCTTGTATCGTAATCGTATGTCCATAAATATTTGAACTAATATATTCACTTACCAAAAAAATCACTAAAGTCGGTATTAAAATCAGAAGAACATATTTTGCCCCAACGTTTTCATCATATGAAAAATTTTTATTTATGACCTGATAACACAAAACAGATGTAACAAGAGCTAAAATACTGCTCATTACCATAAATAAAACGCTAACCGCTTTAGGATTTTCCTGAAAAAACAAGGGAGATAAAATACACGAAATCGAATTAAAAACTCCATAGCATAAGTGCATTATTTCAATCATTACAACTGCATATAACCCGACAAATATATTGTATGTTCTACATATAAAAAATCCTCCTGCCATCAACAGCAGAACATATACCAATAATTCCATAATACTGCCGGTTGGAAAAAACATCATAATCGTCATTCCAAGAAAGGCAAACAATATATAATAAATAAACTTTACCTTTTTCTTAAGAAATCTGGTAAAGAAATGAAAAACCGTCAACATTTCAATGCTTCCCATAATATATACATTGAAAATATCTAATCCATCCATTCTTTCACACTCTCCGTTCCTTCATATATTTCAAAACAACACTTGAAAATTCCTTGCTCCGTAAGCGTGATACAGGTATCTGTTTGTCATTTATCATATACGCCATCCCATTTTTATAACTTTTCAGATGGCTCAAATTAATTAAATAACTTCTATGGCATTTAAAAAATCTCCCATCTAGTTTTGTTTCAAGATTTTCAATTCTGTCATAGTAATCAATAACTTCCTCCGTTTTTAGATGCAGATATATTTTTCTGTCTATAATTTCACAAAAAACAATGTCATCAAAGGCAATAATATTACTCTCGTATCCCTTTTGGACAAGCAAACTTGCGTCTTTTGCATTTTGCATAGCAGAAAATAATCTCTCCATCGTTTTTTCAAAGCATTCTTCTTCAATCGGTTTTACCAGATAATCATATGCCTGGACTTCAAAGGATTGAAACACCATTTCCTTTAGAACTGTTATAAAAATTAGGTATCCTTTATAATTTTGACTACGCATCTTCCTTGCAGTTTCCATCCCATCTATTCCATCCATTTGAATATCTAAGAACAGAATATCTATATTTTTGTTGTGTCTCAGTAATTCCTCACCACTCCCGAATTGTGAAACAGTTATTTCTACGTTTTTTCTATGAAAAAAATCAAATACCAGCTTTTTGATTTTATCTAATATGTATTTTTCATCATCACAAATTGCTATGTTAATCACACGACCACCTCTTTCCTTAAAAAATTTATTTTAGCATCTATCCTCAAGTGAAACAATTATAATGCTTTGAAATGTAACTGTAATGATGTGTAATGCTGAATAGTCTAATAAATATATCGGTGAATTCTTATCAACTTTAAATTTGCCTATTGTTTTCGTCTGAATTGATTTTCTCCATCGCAACCTTGCCTGTTTCCTCTGCTCGTCACTTAATCTTCTCTGCTTACGATAACCACATAACAGGAAAAAGCAGATAGATTGCTACCTGCTCTTTCCATAAACCTTTATAAACTTGCTTCCTGACTCTTGGTCTTTGATTTTTCCGGTTCTTTCTTCTGCTGTTCCGATTTCACTTTCATCTGTGACAGCTTTTCCTTGACGGACACCCTGCTTTTTTCCTTATCCTTTCCGGTATCCAGTCCGGCACAGATCTTATCCAGCTTCGCTACTGCACCGTCAATCCGCTCCACCTGTTTCTTTAAGGCTGAGATATGCTTCTTTACAGGCATATTCAGTACCCTTGTAAGGGCAACGCCCTCTTTTTCGTCCGACACTTCCTTTGTACCTTTTCCGGTTAAGAGCCTTCCCACGTTGGCTACGCTGTTCCCTATCTGCTTGAACTCGTCCCCGATACTGTCTATCTGGTTGGCGGTCTTTTCATAACTGGTAAGCACATCAACCATCTTCTCCCGGCATCCGGAAAGCACCGACTGCACACCGGAAATTCCTTTCTGAAGAACCCTGTTCATTTCCTCCCTTCCCTTTTCCTTAAAGGCGGTTACTGCCTGTGCTGCGGTGTCAATCAAATGGTCTTTCAATTCCGATAAGCGTTCTGCAAGACTGCTTACCTTCTCCTGAAGGTATGACACCTTATCCAAAAGCTGACTTTCCGCTGCTTTCGGCTGGCTCTCCTGCATCCTTTCAAGCTGCTTCCGTACTCCTTGCAGTTCGTCCACCATAGCGGAAAGCTGTAACTGCATCCCGGCGATATACTGCAAGACCTCCATAAAGTCCTGTGACTGCTCTTTCATGCCCTGCTGTCCCAAAAGCTCCATGAACTGCTTCATAACGTCCATTTCCTCTGTGTTCTGTTCTTTCTTTGGTTCGTTTGCTTCCATAGCACCCTCCTATAAACTTTCTTCTTTTCCTTTGCTCTTTACAGTCTCCGGTTTCTCCGGCATCTTCTGATCGGAAATTTTCTGCTTCATCTCGGCAAGTTTCTCCTTAACGGATACCCTCCCTCCGGAACCGTCTGCTAACATCCGCTCCTTGTCATGCTCTGCGATACGCTCCGACATCAGGAAACTTGCAACAGGCTTTAACGGTTCCTCTGCCACCGCCTGTATATCTTCTGCCCTGTTCGGCTCACTTTCCTGCGTCTGTGCGCTCTGCTCTCCGTTTTCGTCCTCCGGCTCATCATCGCCCATATCCAGTGCATTATCGCCCTTTTCGTCCATATTCAGAAGCGTATTTAACTCTGCAAGGCGTTCTAGCTTCTCCGCCAGTTCCTGCTCCTGCGCAAAAGGTTTTGTAACTTCCACCTTTGCAGTTTCGAGCTGATGTTCCACGTTAGAAAGCTTCTGCTCCACGTCTGCCATTTTCCCGGTCATTCCCTCTAACGCATTGGACAGTCTTTGCAGATTTCCAAGTGGATCGGCTCCGATTTCCACCTCATGGCTCAGACTTCCTTTTAAGCTGATCGTAAACTTGGAGAAGAACGAGTCAAAAGACACGCTCATCTTAAAGCCCTGATATTCTCCGATTGTGACCGCCATGTTTGGCTGTTTGGCACTCCGGCACATATCAATCAACGCCGCACCCGCTTCCTTTTTGTCCGTATAGGTACGGTTTCCTATCTTCATGGAAAAAGCGTCCTTATCCACAGGCTTATGCGCCGCATAGGTCTGAATGTCTGCCCGGTATCCCTCAAGCCTTTCTTTTAAGGCTGTGATCTGCATCGGGTAATGCTTTGCGATATTGTCCTCCAGACGGTAACGCTGGCTTGTGTGGTTTGCCTTTAAGAGCTTCAGCTTTGAAACCTGTATATCCAAATCCATCTTCTCCTTAATGTAAGGGTTTCCGGTTGCAAGTGCTTTGACCTCTGCATAAGAGAGCGCCGCTTCGTCAATGTCCTCACAGGAACGCACCGGGGACTTGCTCGTCATGATCTGCCCGATAAACTTCTGCTTGTTCTCAATGAGCTGCCATGAATAGCTGTCGAAGGTGCCTTCCGTCACATACCGGAAAATCTTGACCTTATCATTCATATTGCCCTGTCGTAAAATACGACCTTCCTGCTGTTCAATGTCAGACGGACGCCAGGGCACATCCAGATGATGTAATGCAATCAGTCTGTCCTGTACGTTGGTTCCGGCTCCCATTTTGGCAGTAGAACCCAACAAAAAACGAACCTGTCCGCTTCTTACCTTTGCAAACAGCTCCGCTTTTCTTTTCTCCGTATTGGCATCATGGATAAATGCGATTTCTTCCGGTGGGACACCCTTTTCTTTCAGCTTGTTGCAAATGTCCTCATAAACATTGAATGTACCATCTCCTTTCGGTGTCGATAAGTCACAGAAGATAAGCTGTGCCGACTTCTGTTCCTTTGTTTCCTCCCATATCTCAAATGCCTTGTCCACACAGGTGGTGGATTTAGAATTATCCTCATCGGGAAGCATATCGTTGATTAAACGCTGGTCTAATGCAAGTTTTCTACCGTCATTGGTGATTTTGAGCATATTGTCAACGTGTGGCTCTACCTTCCTATCACGAACAGCCTCCGCACGATCCGCAAGGGACTGTACCATTTCTTTCTGATACTCACTCGGCTTTAACACCACATTTTCATACTCTGCTTCCGGTACAGGCAGTTTTAGCATATCCGGTGTCTGAATATCTGCACTTTCCTTGAAAAGTGAAATCAGCTCGGGCAGATTGAAGAACTTGGCAAACCTTGTCTTTGCCCGGTATCCGGTTCCCTCCGGTGCAAGCTCTATGGCTGTCTGCGTTTCTCCGAAAGTAGCCGCCCAACTGTCGAAATTGCCAAGACCAAGTTTCTGGAGCGTACTGTATTGCAGATAGCGCATATTCGTATAAAGCTCCGTCATACTGTTGGAAATCGGTGTACCTGTGGCAAAGGTAATGCCCTTGCCGCCTGTCAGCTCGTCCATGTACTGACACTTTGCAAACATATCCGAGGACTTCTGTGCTTCTGTCTGTGCAATGCCCGCCACGTTCCGCATCTTGGTGTATAAGAAAAGGTTCTTATAATTGTGGCTCTCATCTACGAACAGCCTGTCAACACCAAGCTGTTCAAAGGTTACTACATTGTCCTTGCGGGAAGTATCGTTCAATCGGCTCAGCCTTGCGTCTAATGATTTTTTTGTTTTTTCCATCTGCTTAATGGTGTAACGCTCTCCCTTTTCCGCCTTGACCGCTTCGATTGCCATTTCTATTTCCGTTATCTGCCGCTCAATCATGGCAGCCTGTCTTTCCATTGAAAGCGGTATCTTTTCAAACTGCGTATGCCCGATGATGACCGCATCATAATCTCCCGTTGCAATACGGGAACAGAACTTTTTACGGTTGGCAGGCTCAAAATCTTTCTTTGTAGCAGCTAAAATATTTGCACCCGGATACAGGCGCAGGAAATCACTCGCCCACTGCTCTGTTAAATGGTTCGGTACAACAAATAAGCTCTTTTGGCAAAGCCCTAACCGCTTGCTCTCCATTGCTGCAGCAATCATTTCAAAGGTCTTACCCGCACCCACACAATGGGCAAGCAGGGTATTATCGCCGTAAAGCTGGTGTGCCACCGCATTAAGCTGATGCGGTCTTAATGTAATGTCCGGTGTCATGCCCGGAAACTTTAGGTGGGAACCGTCATACTCTCTCGGTCTGGTGGAATTGAAAAGCTCATTGTACTTGGCACACAAGGTCTGTCTGCGCTCCGGATCACGAAATACCCAGTCCTTAAAGGCTTCCCTTATGGCTTCCTGTTTCTGGCTGGCAAGCATGGTCTCCTTTTTGTTAAGAACTCTCTTTTCCTTCCCATCTTCCTCTATCGTATCAAAGATACGGGTATCACGAAGGTTTAAGGAATCCTCCAGAATACGGTAGGCATTTGCCCGGCTCGTTCCGTAGGTCATATTGACAAGTGAATTGCCACGATCCGCATTTTTGCCCTTTACGTTCCACTGTCCTGTCACATCGGAATACTGCACCCCGACAAGGTTACGGTCAAAGAGGTAATCCGGTGTTTCAAAGGTTTCCCGCATGAAATCCTCGATGTACTTAGGCTCAATCCATGTGGCACCGATACGCACCTCAATCTCGCTTGCATCAAGCTCCTTGGGCTGAACGCCCTCAAGAGCTGTGACATTGATTGCAAACTCTGGACGGTTCTCTGCAAATACCCTTGCGGTTGCCAGCTTCTCACTGACATTTCCGCTTAAATACTCGTCTGCGGTTTCCCACTTTTCTGTGACCGGGTTCTGGAAGATCACTCTGGCAAGCTCCTTTGCCACTTCTTCCTCGCTTTTTCCCGTAAGCTCCGACATATAGGCTAGGTCTACCCTTGCCCTTTCCCCTAATGACACCGCCAGTGCTTCACTTGCGGTATCCACGCTTGTAACAACCTCTGCCTTTTTAATGGTTCGCTTGGAAAACATATCAGCCTTGCCTTTGAAGTTGCCCTCATCGTCTAATTTCTCCAATGAACAAAGCAGACAATAGCTTGAATCCTGATTAAACGCTCTCTTATTGGTCTGTGAATTGATCAGACCGTATTTCTTGGAAAACGCATCATACAGCTCATTAAGCTCTGCCTGCTTGCTCTTAATCATATCTTCCGGATATTCGTTCAACTGATAGTCAATCAGCTCCTGTGTACAGTCACGAATCTGCACCATGCCTTTCATGCGCTGCTCCATCGTTTCTGATACGTCCACAGGCTTCATAATGGAATTTTCCCGGTAATACACCCTCTCGTCCACGATAGTGTAACTGTAATTCTTCACGCCTGGATCGGCGGGGATTGCTTCTCTTGCCAGCTCATCATCAAGCTCATCGAACTCTACCTCGTCAATGCTGCCCTCGATATGGGATATAGCCTTTTCAAGCTGCTTGGATAATGAAATGGTGGTATCCGGTGTACAGGTGGCTTCCATGCCAAACTGCCCGCTGACCATTTCCATTTTTCCCATGATCATTTCCGGGTGGTCTGCAAAATACTGGTTCATGGCTATGCCATCTTCATTTTCACAAAGATGCACCCAATCCGGCTCGATGTCGATTACCCTGTCACGCTTCTTTAAGAAAAGAATGTCCGAAGTAACCTCCGTCCCTGCATTTTCCTTAAAGGCTGTGTTGGGAAGCCTGATCGCTCCAAGAAGCTCCGCTCTCTGCGCAAGGTACTTTCTGACTTCCGGGCTTTTCTTATCCATTGTTCCCTTTGAGGTGACAAATGCCACCACGCCGCCCGGTCTGACCTTATCTAAGGCTTTGGCGAAAAAGTAATCATGTATGAGGAAGTTATGCTTATCGTAGGCTCTGTCTGCCACCTTGTACTGACCGAATGGCACGTTTCCGATTGCCACATCAAAGAAATCATTGGGATAATCCGTCTTTTCAAAGCCAGTGATCTTCACATCGGCATTCGGGTATAGCTGCCTTGCAATTCTTCCGGTAATTCCATCAAGCTCCACACCATAAAGCCTGCTCTCCTGCATTTTTTCCGGCAACATACCGAAAAAGTTACCGATACCCATTGCCGGCTCCAAGATGTTACCTTTGGAAAAGCCCATTCGTTCCATCGCATCATAAATAGCCTTGATGATCACAGGGCTTGTATAGTGGGCATTTAAGGTACTTTCCCTTGCTGAATCGTATTCCTCGGCTGACAACAGGCTCTTTAATTCCTGATATTCACTTGCCCAATTCGTTTTGGTTTCATCAAAGGCATCAGCAAGACCACCCCAGCCCACATATTTTGCTAAAATCTCCTGTTCTTCTGGCGTGGCAATACGGTTTTCGCCCTCAATCTTTTCAAGCGTTCTGATTGCTTCCACATTCTGACGGAATTTTTCTTTTGCCGCAAAGCCTTTCCCGTCACTTTTCTCTGTTTCCGGAGCAATGTGGAAGTTGACTGCACCCGATTTGTCAATCTGTGGCTGTTCCTTTGGCGCTTCTGCTTCATTCTGCGGCTCTGGTTCGGCAATCACTTCACTTTCTTGCATAGGATTGGACAATTCTTCATTTTTCTGTTCATATTCACCCCATATTCTTTGGGAAACAGCAGAAAAATAAGGAGATTCTTCTTCCATAATGCTGAAGCGAATCTCCTCCATGTCCTCAAGGCTCTTTGCCCCGGCTATTTTATCATGGTACTTAAAATATAATGCTTCCCTGACAAGAATGCCCTCCAATCGTGCCAGTTCAGGCTCCGGCATACGTTCCCAAATATCATCCTTCTCCGTATGAATGGTAAAGCCTTCTCCGTCATCATGGTATCCAAGCGTATATTGCAGCTTATCATGTTCCCCACGAATATCACACTCAAAATCATAGACTGTTGTTCGTGTACCTCTGATATATTCCCGGTCTATCAATACAAGGTTTTGAACATCATCCGCAGTCAAAGGCGGTTCTTCTGTCTGCTCTATGGCAGGCTCGCCCTCATAATGTGCCGCATACTGTCCGGCATCCTTTAACAGACCGTCCATCTCCAGAGCTTTTTCTGTTTCGCCGCTGATTGTCTGCATCATTACATAGTCTGCCGCTTCTGCAAAAAGGAAATCATAGACCTCTTTTCCCTCCAAAGCTCGCTCATCGTCAGCAATCGTGACTGCCTGTGTTTTCTCGTTCCAGCCAACCACATCTTTCCGGTCTAATGCTCCGCAGATTTTAACCACAGCCGACATTTCAGACAGCCTTTTATTTAACTGCTCTATGTCTGTTTTTCCGGTTTCCGGTGCTTTTGGTTCTCCTTCAGCAACAGTTCCTGTTTCTCTATCTAATTCCTGATTGGTTACACCACCCTCCAACTTCGCCTGTTCTTTTTGCATGGCTTTCTCTGCCTGTTCCTGTTTATACTGTGCATAGGCTTCCTTTCCCTCCGGCGAAAGGTATTTATCTGCCTGCACAAGCTCCCGGATACGTTTCTCTACTACATTCCAGTTTAAAAGCACCTTTGCGTAAGGACTGCCATAGTTACCTTTCTCCAGACGGATACCTTTGGCATCGTGATCCTCGTGCGCTCTGTCACTTCCCGGAAGTGCGTGGGAGCTGCCGCCCGTACCATATTCATTTTTCAGAAAAGCAATGTTATCTTTCTTGTCATGCCCTTCCATGAAATACTCATAGATACGGAATTTTCCATGTTCAAAACCGCTTCCTCCTGCCAGCCTGTAATCAATCTCGTCCTGTGTGATAAAGTCCTCATTCCTTACCTCTACCGTATCAAGTGCTGGAAATTCTTTCTTTTCCACACCTAAATCCGCAAGCTGTTCTAATAAATAATCCGGTCTTTTCACATACCGCCATTTAATCTGCTTTTCTCCGCTGTCAAGCTGTGCCTTTGCCTTTTCAAGCTCATCCTTAATCAGCTCTCTGCCTTCTGTTGTGGCTAAAAGCTCACACAACTTTTCCATGCTTGCCGGGTAATTGGAAAATTTAAGCTCCAGACTCTCCGGCATTTCCGATATTCCGTCACGGAAGAAATTGTTAATGTCCGTAGCAATTCTCTCACGCTCCACCGCATCCACAAGGAATACTTCGTTGGCACTCATATAAGTACCATTCTCCACCATAACACGGATATGGCTCTCCACTTCGCTCCAACTCATCACTGCAAGGGTATTTTCCTTTGCCGATGTACCGTAACCGATACGCATACCCATTTCATCAAACCACAGTGAAACAGGATTTCCGTCAAACTCAAAACCTTTTCCGGTGGTCTTATACTCGTTCTTTAAAAATTCTGCCATTTCTTCCGGTGTCTTACCCTGCTGATACTTGGCATAGATACGTTTTCTGCTGTTATCCCTACCGCCGCCACTACGCAAGATACTGTCAATCTGCTCCTGTGGCAAAGAAAAAGCAGCGGGCATGGTATATTGAATACTTGCTTCCGCTGCTGCGATTGTGCCAACCTGTTCCTCAAAGCTCGGAAACAGGCTTAACTGCTGATAGGTTCCCTCCGGCTGTTCGATATTTAACTGTAGATTAGTTCCGTCATCACGATCTCCTCTGCCGAGTGTACGATGCTGTTCATCTTCGCTACCCAGAGCATCTGATTCTCTGCTTTCATCTGCTCCGTTATCCCCTCTCTCTCCTTCATCTGTCTGGTCAGAAGCTCCATTCTCTCCTCTGCCTGCTCCTGTATCATCAACAAGTGTTCCTTCAGCTTCCCGCTCAGAAGAAGTCCCGTATATACTCCGTTCTTGTGCTCCTGTAAGAACTTCTTCCTCATCAGTCCGTACTTTGTCAGTACCTCCTTCGGCTGTTCGTCCATTGCTACCATCGGTATCTGATAATCCCCGTTCTTCTCGTATGTCAGATTCATCATATTTGCTCCTTTCCCCGGCTTCTCCGGTCTGTGTGATAGATTGTTCGTCTTGACTTTCGCTTTCACGCTTTAACGCATTATAGTCTGCTTCAGATGCATTTGCAAGTCCTTTTTCGATATTTTTCTCATGGGTGTCGATACGTTCCCTGCCTACTCTCGTTTCTTCCCGATTTTGGGCAATCTGCCTGTCATACGCTCCGATTGCTTTTCCAATTTCCATAAGGATTGGCTTGGATAAATCAGACACATTGCTGCCAAGCTGTGACAGTGTTTCCACTGTGTTAAACTCATGGATATAAGGAAAGTTTATTTCTTCGGCAAGCTCGCTCTCCTCCATGCCGCAACGCTTTAAAACAGTATAGGCAATGCTGTCGGCAAGGGTTTCCCGTATCCTTATTTCCACGTTCAGCTCGTCCAGTTCCTCTAAAAAGCTCCCTTCCTTTAAGTATTCCATATCTGAAGCAAGCTCTTTATAACAGTCCTCTGCAATCCGTCCGGCAATCTCCCGGATACGTCCCACAAACCCGGCTTCCCTGTCGGTATCCCCATAAGTCTTTTCCAGACGGGAAATCACCGATTCCATGTGTTCCTCACGCATTTCCCAAAGGTTAGGGAATTGTCCGATTCTTCTTGCCTTATGCACATCTGAAATATCAAAGACATACTTCAAACCGGAAAAACTATCCTCATCTATCAGTGCAATGCCCTTTGCACCTTTGTTTACCCAGCAGTGCATCTTTTCATTCCATATCTCTATGGAAGCACAAGCGGTTGCCTCCGGTCTTTGGGCATAGATTAAAAGCTGTTCCTTAAATGGATATTTATACAATCTGGAAGCAGTATTTAGGTATCTCCTCCAGTTTTCTTCATTCCGCACGACTTCTTTTGCTGTTTCCTCTGCCAGTGCGGAAATCAATTTATATTTTCTCATGGTAAACCTCCATTCTTATTTGATTTTCTGCAACAAAAAAGGTGGCTATGGTTCGTTCATGAGCCATTGCCACCAGTGACGGTAAACTTTATTCATTTTCTATCTGTACCTCCCAATAATAAAAGGCACCTAAGATTTCTCTCAGATGCCCCAAATAACACTATTTATTGGACTACTCTCACATTTACCTTTGTATCATGCTTTTTTGCTTCTGTCGCAGCTCTTCTAGATACAATAGGATTATTCCTACTTGAACAAATTGTAACTCGCTTCCCATTAACCTCTGCTATTGGTCCTTGCGCAACAACATCTGATACAATAACGGGTTTTCCTTCTGTTGTTTTTTCTTTAGTTGATACTGTTGCAACAACCACCTGTCCCCTCCTGTATTTTGCCTTATCTATTTCCACTTCAACTACTACTTTATTTCCATCAGCAGACACTATACGTGCAGGAGCACTTAAACTTCTTTTTTTCCTTTTAAACACTATCATTCGCCTCACTTTCATTCATAACAATTTCTGAAATACGAGAAAATTCGACATTAGGTTTTATATGGTATTTCTTGCAACTCTTATTACTTGAAAGGATGTTTCTTACTAATTTTTCATTTATCATATTAAAAATTTTAATCTGTATATCTGGATCGTTATCATCTATAAATACATAACCCAATGCCACTAACTCGTCATGTTCTTCTTCATGTTCTTCATATTTATAATAAATGCTTACAACTGATCCATCTACAAGATACTTATTCTTCTTTGTATAAACTCTAAACTCATTCTCCTTTTCCTTATAATGATATCTTTTTACCTTAATATCATATGCATCATGGGTTAAAACAACCATAACAATACCTATTACAATAGCTATTATTGTTATCACTATTTTTAGCCATAATGGGCTTTCTTCATTTATCCCCCATACAGATAATATTGTGAGAATATCCGCAAATATTGCCACCAGTGCAAGTATCTTTTGCATCATGTATGTAATTCACACCCTTCTCTTTTATCTAATATATTATACCATAATTTGCAACAAAATAATATTCAATATATGACTTTTTCAGTTACATAATTATGTTTCGATTTGACGCTAGGCATAAAAACCATGCTCCTCAATACCTTTTTCCAGAATACAATTAATCAGTTCCTCAAGTTCCACATTGTTGATCTCACTGACAACAATCAGCTTTGCAAGAGTATCTTTCGGAACAGATACCGCATAACGCTCCTCATCCGCACGAAGCTCATGGACACAGATGCCAAGTCCCTCTGCAATCTTGCACATTACACCAAGTTCTGGCTCATTAACCCCTGCCATAATGTCAAGAATTGTTCTCTCCGGCACACCGGAAATTCTAGCAAGCTCCGCAATCCCGATTTCTTCCTCTTTCATCACATTTAATAACTTATCTCCTGTTTTTCAGCCATCGTCTGCGCATACAGTTCGGAACACTGTTCTTTGACTGCACCAAATGGTCCACTTACAGCAATCGCTGGATATTTCCCAAATGCATTTTTCGGCTTATACAAATCTGCAGCAAGTGTGATTCCATAACGATTTACAAATGTCACTTTCTCATGATCTACTTTTTCACTTTTTGGAAAAGTTTTATCCCATTCAGATACTAGTTTTAATTCTTCTGTTTTCAACATAAATATAACCTCCATATGCAAATTGTCTTATAATTCAAGAATGCCTCGGCATTCTTGCTGCGAGGTGCGCGTCATGCAATTGCA
>OIZE01001435.1_pt1 | contig 14674 bp, 10 predicted proteins | sample 1588421 | NCBI WGS metagenome assembly OIZE01 (sample SAMN03283251) | human gut metagenome | biome: human-associated habitat; material: feces | host: Homo sapiens | place: USA | collected 2013 | reverse complement strand
CATAGGTGACCGTTGCTGCATTCACAGCACGTTCCACAAAGACACTCCGAAAACTGAGTATGAAATTCTGATTAACCCGCAAATGGCTTTCGGCACAGGGCACCATGAAACGACCAGCTCTATAATCAGCGAGCTGTTAGAAGCTGATCTGAAAGGAAAATCAGTCTTGGATATGGGATGCGGCACTTCTATTCTTGCCATCCTTGCCTCCATGCGAGGAGCCAATCCTGTGACAGCCATCGACATTGACGACTGGTGCGTCAATAATTCAAAAGACAACATTGCACTGAACCATATCCATAACATTACAGTGGAACTGGGAGATGCCAACTTGTTGAAAGGCCGCAAGCCGTTTGATGTAATTATTGCCAATATCAACCGGAATATTCTTCTGGCAGACCTGCCTCATTATGCCGCCTGTATGCATCCGGGTTCAGAAATATTTATGAGTGGATTTTATATGCAGGATATTCCTTTTATCCGCGAAAAAGCGGAAAGTCTGGGAATGGAGTTCGTACACCATCGGGAAAAGAACAACTGGGCAGCTGTGAAGTTCATCATGAAATAATACCATTTTTAAGTATGAAAAGGACTTGATAAAGACAGGATTACCACCAATCACACAGGATTTACATTGATTTATTCGAGGACAAAAGAACGGATTTTCTCTCTTTTGTCCTTTTGTTCTTCTTACCTGAAAATTAGAACCGGAATCAAGTGGTGACAAACGCACGTAGGACGCTGCATTTTATCCAAAGTGACAACACGATCATATCGGTATACAATATTTATACAATCTCCTTTCCGAAAGGAGTAAGTGCCAAGCCCGCCAGCTTGAAATGTTGCAGTCCGAATGGAATACCGATAACAGTGATGCAAAGCAACACCCCGAATGCCAAATGAGAGAGGCTGATCCAGATTCCACCTACAAGTATCCAGATGATATTCATCAACACACTGAGACATCCGCCATCACCGGGACAACTGCGTATTTCCCGCCCAAAAGGGCAAAGAGCCAGCATAGACAACTTCAAAGTCTGGAAACCGAAAGGAATGCCGACGATAGTGATCATCAGCAACAGGCTGGAAACAATATATTCCACGCAGATCAGAAATCCGCCGCAAATCAGCCAAATAATATTGAGCAGTAAGTTCATAAAGCAAATATAGAGAAAGTTTTCGAAACCGCAGGCACAGTATCCTTTATTTCTTTATAGTCATTAATTGCAATTCCTCCAACGAACCGTTGAAAATATTCAAGTCCACCTTCTCACGAATGCCCGGCAACGTACCCACATCCGTATGCTGCCAGAATTTCCATTCTCCCCTGTATTCCACCGAGTCTACATAATAATGGGCTATCCAGTAAGGATAAGAATTGAAGACCGAATCATTCAGATAACGAGTTTTAAACTTATAAGAAGTATAAAGAATAGGCTTCACTTTGTAGTGCTGTTCTATTTTGTCAAGCCACAGTTTAAGGTCACGACGGAGCTGATTTTCGTCCTTGCCTCTCTTCTCGATATCGAGTACGGGAGGAAGGTCACCTGAATCCAGCTTTACGGAATTAATAAAGAAATCGGCCTGACGGATGGGATCTGTTTTCGGATTGTAAAAATGATAAGCCCCACGGATAAACCCATGTGTTTTCGCCGAATCAAAATTGGTGATAAAAGCCTTGTCCCCATAATCTCCTCCTTCCGAAGCTTTCATAAAGACAAAATGAATAGGAAATTTCCCCTGTCGGGTCTGAGTCAGCATTTTCCAGTCTATGTTTCCTTGATAATGGGAAACATCAATGCCATGCACCTGAAAACCCGAAGGCATACATACACCGTATGCTTTAAAGCCATAGCAAGGCTTCCAGCGATAAGAGTAAGGACGGATAAAGAAATAAAAGAAAGCGGCAAGAAATAAAAAAGCAATAAGCCCCGCAATGACATACCGAAGCCATGACGGCATCTGTCTTTGTGGTTTCTTTTTCGCCTTCCGCTGTGTGGTCCGGCGGACAGGTTTCGCGACTGCCTTTTTTTTAACAGGGGCAGGACGTGTGCTTTTCGCTCTTACCATTTTATCCTATTTAGCTGTTTTTACCTATTCCCACATACTATGTAATAAAACCCATCGGGAGAATGGTTTTACAATCAGCCCCGATGGGTTTCCTTTATGCTTTATAGAAATAAGAAAGAATTATTTTCCTTGTTCCAACTGCAATGTCTTGGTTGCCTGGTCACAAACTTCTGTAGGACCGAAGTACTGGATAGGACCCGGATATACATAGTCTGTTTCAATAGCCCAACGTTCACGCTGTGCGGCAAACGCCTTGAAAGGAGCACCATCCAATTTTACCAACGCTTTCTGGATAACCGGTTTCATTTCACCGTGACGACGTTCCATGTTCATCATCATTGTGATAGGCACACCACCTGCAATCCATTCTTCGGCAGGAGCAGTAGTGTTACGTACAGAAGACATATAACCGGTCTTGCCGTTGGCAATCAACATAGAAGCGGTGTAACCCAACGAGTAGCAATAGTCAGCATCGAAGTTTGACGGAGCAGCGCAACGTCCTTCGTAACCGAAGAAGTGATGCTGAGCGGCAAATTTACCTACATACTTGCCTTCTTCCTTCCACTGAGCCAATTTAACGGCTACCATATCAGACAACAGCTTTTCTGTTTCAATCAATGATACCTGTACGTTTCCGTGCGGGTCACGGTCCAAAGTAAGCTGACGTGCAACGCCTTCGGGCAGAGAAGCATAGATTTCCGAGTTTTCCTTAGAAAGCTTGGAGATGATATATTCACGTTGGTGAGATTTCTTGATCAATGCGAACTCTGATGCGTTAGCAGCCAGGAAGTCATTCAATTCAGCGATCAATCTTTTCATTGCGGGAATGAATTCGATCAAACCTTCAGGTATCAACACTGTACCGAAGTTATTACCTTGTGCAGCGCGGTTAGCCACTACCTGAGCAATGTAAGTAACCACATCATCCAATGACATGTTCTTCTCTTCCACTTCTTCTGAAACGATACATACGTTAGGTTGAACCTGCAAAGCACATTCCAAAGCGATATGAGAAGCCGAACGTCCCATCAGCTTGATAAAGTGCCAGTATTTGCGGGCAGAGTTACAGTCACGCTGAATGTTTCCGATTACTTCAGAGTAAGTTTTACAAGCCGTATCAAAACCGAAAGAAGTTTCAATCATCTCGTTCTTCAAGTCACCGTCGATAGTCTTCGGACAACCGATTACCTGAACACCGCAGTTCTTCGCAGCATAGTATTCTGCCAATACACAAGCGTTCGTGTTTGAGTCGTCACCACCGATGATTACCAATGCCTTGATGCCTAATTCCTTGATGATTTCCAGACCTTTATCAAACTGTTCTTCCTTTTCCAGTTTGGTACGTCCCGAACCGATGATATCGAAACCACCGGTATTGCGGTATTCGTCGATAATATCGGAAGTCAGTTCCATATAATTATGGTCTACCAAACCACCGGGGCCCAGAATGAAACCATACAGTTTGCTGTCCTTGTTCAATGCTTTGATACCATCGAACAAACCGGAAATAACATTGTGTCCGCCGGGAGCCTGTCCACCAGACAAAATGACACCTACATTGATAGCAGGCATATTGACAGCTTCGCCTTCAACGAACTGAATCAACGGCATACCGTAAGTGTTAGGGAACAAGGCTTTGATAGCTTCCTGGTCAGCAACTGACTGTGTAGGTTCACCTTCCTTTACTTTTACAGCGCCTTTCAACGCTTTAGGAAGTTTGGGCTGATAAGCAGCTCTGGCAATTTGTAATGCACTTTTAGTCATATTCTATTATTCTATTTAAAGGTGTATAATTTCATTTAGTATTCTCGTGCAAATTTCGCTCTTTTTTCGCAAATATGAAAACGTATACAAATAAAAATGCTAACTTTACCGCGAAATTAGATTTTTGTATTAACTTAAAAACATTACAATTATGGCAAGTAGAAGAAATTTAAAGAAAAAAATAACCTATATAGCAAGCGATTTATTTTTTGCTACCTTGATGGAAGGTGTTAACCGTGAAGTGGTTTGCAACTCTGTACACAATGTGATCAAACTGATTACACGCATCAGCCACACCGAGCCGGGTAACGTAAAAGGATTCTACAAGAAATTGAACGAAGATCTGAACAAAGAAATCAAAGTGGTTGCAGACGAACTGGCTAAAGCTACAAAAGCATAAGATTTAAGGAATGAAAAAAGCTATTTGTAGTTTTATCTACTACAAACTGTTGGGATGGAAGACCAAAGTCTCCGTTCCCGATTATGACAAATATATTATCTGTGCCGCACCGCATACCACCAATTGGGATTTGTTCATAGGCAAACTGTTTATGGGAGCTATAGGTCGCGAAACCGGTTTTATGATGAAAAAAGACTGGTTCTTCTGGCCTCTAGGCCCTATTTTCCGCTGGATGGGAGGGATTCCCGTAGACCGTAGCCGCAAGACTTCATTGGTGGACCAGATGATCAAGATTGCCAAATCGAGTCAAAAATTCCATCTGGCTATCACTCCGGAAGGGACACGCAAAGCCAATCCCAACTGGAAAAAAGGATTCTATTATATTGCACAAGGGGCCGGTCTGCCTATTATTCTGGTAGCTATCGACTACGAGAAGAAATGCATCACAGCCGAAAAGGTAATACATCCCAGCGGTGATTTGGACAAGGATATGCGTGAGATCAAGTTGTATTACAAGAATTTCAAAGGCAAATATCCTGAAAATTTCAGCATCGGGAAAGTAGAATAATCCCCGTCTGTTATAATTCTTTTTAAATAAGGGAACACTGATTATACGGATTAAAACAAAATCCGCATAATCAGTGTCATTGTATCTATTCTCTTACCACGCTCTCATCCCCATCCTCAAAATTATTCTTCTCTATCTTCACATTCCGGGTGTGAAGCAAGCGGAAACGAGTCTTATTATGATGGAAAGCCGGATAATCTGTATTCTGGCGGATCACATTGTTTTTAAAGACCAATCCGTCAATGGATTTTGCAAAAAGAACGGGGCGGTCAAAGGTTTCAAAATAGTTGTCTTCAATCACCACTCCTTTTTCTCCTTTTCCACCATGGAAATATTTCTTCTGATGCTCCAAATCGGGAATCTCCGGATAAATAGAGATAACAGCTTCCGTAAATTGGAACATATTAGTCAATGCATTGATAAAACGATTGTTACGAATCAGCACGTTCCGGCAAGCTCCCGTTTCAAACCAACCATTGCAATCACCACAAAGCAGAATAGCCGTCCCCGAAGTATGGTCAAACAGGTTACGCTCTACTACCGTTTTCAAAGGAGTGCTGAATAAAGTACCCCGTGCGCGATTATTACGAATGACATTATCCGCAAAATACACTTCCGGACACCAAGACAGGTTTTCAATACCAAAGCCTTCTTTATCCGTAATCTCCGCATCCAAAGGTTCCGTAAAAATAATGCGGTATTCTTTCGCACCTTTCACCGTATCTTTATCGTTAGGCAGGATTTCTTTCACCCGGTTTTTTCCACCGGCCAGTTCCATGGTGACGGAACGTACAAATTGCACCTCATCTCCGTTCACTCCCCACTCGAACCCGTATGCTTGCGGATGCATGTATTGAGCAATCACTGTATGGTCATCAAGGCGTTGCTTGATTTTCAAATAAGTGCCGTGTACATTAATCGCATCATCCATCATTCCTTCATACAGCCCGTTGCGGGAATCAATCTTGCCTCTGCAACTGGAGAAATGAGTAGCATCCGCCTGCGTGGTAAAATAACGAGGATCCTTATCGCCACGAAGACAAACGCTGAATTCATCCAACGTGATATTTTCACATAACTGGGCCAGCAGTCCCATACCTTCGGCATAATGCACTTTCACATTCTGCAAACGGGTGTCTTTATCATTGGACAAGAATATACCCGGAGCAGGACGATAATAAGTACGAAGTGCAACCACTGTCCCCGGTATCAACCGGGCGTCTTTCCACTGAGGAGCATGGTAGACACGTGGAGAAACTTCTTTCACCCCTTCCATAGGACACCATAAGTCACTAGTGCGGTATACCAGACGCTTTGTCTTTTCTTCAAAAGCAATCCCTCCCTGGGGAGCACTGGACCAGCCTTCACCGTATGCTTCGAAAAAACCTTTCTCATTGATACGGCATTTCACCCATGCGGCAGGTTCAAAAGTAATTCCTTCCTCTCCACTTTTCAACACCTTGACCTGAGTAATGTGGGGAGTTTCAAAATCTATGCTGAAATTACGTAAAGTACAATCCTCTGAACGAAGCAGAGAAAGTGGAAGCATACGGCCATGAAAGATAAAATCAGCACCTTGTCCGTCCACGGTCAGCCCCTTCCAATCCTCCAGAGGAAAACCTACCGTTTTCGGATTATCCTGGTCATGGTTGGAAATATAATACTCACGGACAGCCGCCCCTTCAGGGTGGAAATCGTAACGTCCGGATTCAAAAAGCAGGGTGACCTTATCGCCGGAAGCGACTTGAGTCTTGATGTCTTGTAACGCCTTCTGCAATTTAGCTGAAAGATTCTCGTGTGTGTCCGGTACCAGACCATAATTTCGCATTTCGACTACTTTACTTCCGGCAAAAGCGGAAACAGCGAGCCATACGAAGCAGAAATTAAAGATAATTCGTTTCATTTAGGTTCATTATAGATTAGTTAGAATGACAAAACTAACAAAAATTCCTAACTTCGCAACCATAAATAAAGAAGAAAACAACATGAAAAAGATATTTTTGTCCTTCCTGCTGGTGATGGTAGGAATATCGCACACTTTGGCACAAGGGTTAGACGCCAATGTGGAACAACGTCTAAAAGATTTCTTCACCCAATATGAAACATCTTACGCCAACATAGGCAAGTGCAAATTAGACCGTTATGAAGTCAATCATAACCAAAAGAAACTGGACGTATATGCCAGTCCCAGCTTCGGCTACCAACCGTTCACACCCGAAAACACGGAAGCCATCTACCGGTTACTCAAACAAAGCTTACCCGGCCCTGTAAATTATTACGATATAACCATTTATGCCGATGGAAAATCCATCGAAGACCTGGTTCCCAACTATCTGAGAAAGAAACAGGACAAAAGCCGCTTATGGCAACGGACAGATTATAAAGGTAATCCATGGGTAAAAAATAATTCCCGCCCCTTTACTGCCAGCAAAGGATTAGAAGGCAGACACATCGCCCTTTGGCAAAGCCACGGAAAATATTATAAGAATGACAAAGGATGTTGGGAATGGCAACGTCCACGCTTGTTCTGTACCACAGAGGATTTGTTCACCCAATCATTCGTCATACCTTATATTATACCCATGCTGGAAAATGCAGGAGCCATAGTGTATACTCCCCGTGAACGTGACTGGCAGCGCAATGAAGTGATTGTGGATAATGACATTCATCCCCAAGGTTGCATCTATCAGGAGATAAAAAGCCGGAAAGGTAAATGGAAAACCGCCCCCACCCCGGCATTCGCTCAAAAACGGTTGATTTACAGGGACGGACAAAATCCTTTTGAAGAAGGTACAGCCCGCTTTGCCTCCACCGAGAAAAAACCGGAAAAAGCCTTTGCACAATGGATTCCCCGTATTCCCGAAACAGGAAAATATGCCGTCTATGTGACTTATCAGACTTTACCCGGAAGTGTGAGTGACGCCAAATATCTGGTTTTCCATAAAGGGGGTGTCACTGAATTTCTAGTCAATCAACAAATAGGGGGAGGCACCTGGGTTTACCTGGGCACTTTCGAGTTTGATAAAGGGACCAACGATTACGGCATGGTGGTATTAAGTAATGAGAGTAGACAAAAAGGAGTGGTATGCGCCGATGCTGTCCGTTTTGGCGGAGGAATGGGAAACATATTGCGCGGTGGAAAAACCAGCGGCCTGCCCCGCTACCTGGAAGGGGCACGCTACGCCGCACAATGGTCGGGCTTTCCCTATCCGGTTTACAGTCCCAGTGAAGGTAAGAATGACTATACCGACGATATAAACGCCCGCAGCCGGATAATCAATTATCTCAGCGGAAATTCTGTGTACAATCCAAAGGAGAAGGGATTGGGCGTTCCTTTTGAAATGACCTTGGGAGTGCACAGCGATGCAGGTTTTTCCAAAGAAGATGATTTAGTAGGCACGCTGGGTATTTATACCACCGATTATAATAACGGTGAACTGAATGCCGGCATCTCCCGTTATGCTTCCCGTGATTTGGCAGATATGGTCTTGACCGGCCTGCAACGGGATATCTCCGCCCAATTCGGTATCCGGTGGCAACGTCGCAGCCTGTGGAACCGCAATTACAGCGAAACTCGTCTGCCTGCCGTTCCCTCGATGATTCTGGAACTCCTCTCCCATCAGAACTTTGCCGATTTGAAACTAGGACACGATCCGCGTTTCAAGTTTACCGTAGGGCGTTCTGTTTACAAATCTGTACTAAAATATCTGAGTACCATGCATGGAACGGATTATGTAGTCCAACCTTTACCGGTAAGTAATTTTGCCATTCATCCCGGAAGCAGAAAAAACACCTTCCGACTAACTTGGCAAGCGGTAGACGATCCGTTGGAACCGACTGCCAAAGCACAACAATACATCGTCTACACCCGCCTGGGACATGGTGGATTTGATAATGGAACGTTAGTACGCGGTACTGAATATATCTTCGAAGCCGAACCGGGACTGGTATATAGTTTTAAAGTTACCGCAGTCAACAAGGGTGGAGAAAGTTTTCCTTCCGAAATCCTGTCAGCCTATCAGGCAAAGAAAAGCAAAGGAACAATCTTGATAGTCAATGGATTCGACCGTCTGAGCGGACCTGCTACCGTAGAATCTCCTTTCTTGCAAGGCTTTGATTTGAATACGGATCCGGGGATACCTTATATAAATACGCCCGCCTTCTGCGGAACGCAACAAAGCTTCGACCGCAGCCGCATAGGACGGGAGACTAAAGACGGGCTGGGATATAGCGGCAGCGAACTGGAAGGAATGTTGATAGCCGGAAATACTTTCGATTATCCGTTCATTCATGGAAAAGCCATCCAGGCAGCCGGAGGATACTCTTTTGTATCGTGTAGTGATGAAGCCGTTGAAAATGGTTTTGTCCGGCTGGCAGATTACCCCATTGCAGACCTGATATTCGGAGCCGACAGACGTCCCTTCTCCAACACCCTACAGCAGCTGATCACCTCCTACTGCCAAAAAGGCGGCAACCTGATACTCAGCGGTTCATATATAGGAAGTAACATGAACAGTCCCACAGCACTGAACTTCACCGAAAACATATTAAAATATAGTTTCGGAGGCAGTATGCTCAACTCCACTTCGGGAGAAATATACGGAGCCGGCACCCGTTTCAATATCCCCCGTACCATCAATGAACAAACCTATGCCGTACCCGCTCCCGACTGTCTGACTCCGGTGGCTCCGGCTTACTCTGCTTTCGTTTACAATCCGGGAAATTATAGTGCCGGCATTGCCTACAAAGGTACTTATCGTACCTTCGTTCTAGGCTTCCCTTTTGAAAGCATTCAAGGAGTGAAGGAAAGAGCACGGGTAATGAGTGCTATTCTGGGCTTCTTCGGCAGCAAGTGATATTTTTAAACGAAAATAAAAGAACAAATAAGAGGTTATTTCATAAAAACGCCTAACTTTGTCCGTATAAACCATTAAAATTAAACGACTATGTACACTATACAGACTAACGCCTCTGGCACACGTAGCATGGAAATCTCAGAAGAGAACCTGCAAACTATTGAGAAATATGCTTTATTTCAGCATCTAATAGATAGTAACGGTATCGTGGACGAGTCGGTACTGGACAAACTGAAGCTGAATATCCGCTCACTGATAACCAGCGAGGAAGGAAACAATAAAGAGCTGCTCGACCTTTGTATCGATGTAATTTATCATAATAACATGAAAGCTTTCGGACTTCATCAACTTATTCTGCTTTATATCCAATGGGAGAAGGAGAAAAATAAGGATGAAGAAGAGATATAACTAACTTATCTCTGTAGCAAAATAAAAAACAATACGTATCATTGAAAGAATACAAACTTACAGACTGGTTGCCGACAACCAAGAAAGAAGTGGAAATGCGTGGGTGGAAAGAACTGGACGTTATCTTGTTCAGCGGTGACGCCTATGTAGATCATCCTTCATTCGGTCCGGCAGTGATTGGAAGATTATTAGAGGCACAAGGCTTAAAAGTAGCTATTGTGCCTCAACCTAACTGGCGTGACGACCTGCGCGACTTTAAGAAGCTGGGACGTCCACGCCTCTTTTTCGGTGTGTCCGCCGGATGCATGGACAGCATGGTAAACAAATACACTGCCAACAAGCGTTTGCGCAGCGAGGATGCTTATACTCCCGACGGCCGCCACGACATGCGTCCCGAATACCCCAGCATCGTTTATACACAGATTTTAAAAAAAATCTATCCCGATGTACCTGTCATTTTGGGAGGTATAGAAGCATCTTTGCGTCGTGTCAGTCATTACGACTATTGGCAAGACTGTCTGCGTAAATCAATCCTGATAGATTCAGGAGCCGATTTATTGATCTATGGAATGGGCGAGAAGCCGATTACGGAACTTTGCAAGAGAATGAAGACATTGGCGGACGCCATCGGACAGCCCCATGAATCCGCTCCTGCAGAAAGTCTTCCGATTCCACATGATATTTTGCAAACAGCCTACATAACCCGTAAGGGCGAACCCATGCGCCCGTCTGATGACACTCAGGAAAAGCCCGATATCGTGCTTCATTCTCATGAAACATGCCTGAAAGATAAAAAGAAACAAGCCGAAAACTTCCGCTTCATTGAAGAGGAAAGCAATAAATACGAAGCCTCCCGCATCTTGCAAGATGTAGGTAACAAAACGGTAGTAGTCAATCCGCCTTATCCTCCAATGACACAAGGAGAGCTGGATCGTTCTTTTGATTTGCCGTATACGCGTATGCCTCATCCCAAGTATAAGGGAAAACGTATCCCGGCGTTTGATATGATTAAATTCTCAGTTAATCTGCACCGTGGTTGTTTTGGCGGATGCGCCTTTTGTACCATTTCCGCCCATCAAGGGAAATTTATTGTAAGCCGAAGTAAAGAGAGTATCTTAAGAGAAGTGAGAGCCATAACTGAAATGCCTGATTTCAAAGGCTATCTGAGTGACTTGGGAGGACCTAGCGCCAACATGTATGCCATGCGTGGTAAAGATGAGAAAATTTGCCGGCGATGCAAACGGCCGTCATGTATCCATCCCAAAGTATGTCCCAATTTGAACACGGATCACCGTCCTTTATTGGATATTTACCATTCGGTAGACGCACTTCCCGGTATCAAGAAAAGCTTTATCGGAAGCGGTGTACGCTATGACCTGTTACAATATCAAAGCAAAGATCCGGCAGTAAACCGCAGTACGGCTGAATATACCCGCGAACTGATAGCCAATCATGTCAGCGGGCGTTTGAAAGTGGCTCCGGAACACACCAGCGACTCAGTGCTGCAAATCATGAGGAAACCTTCGTTTTCGCAATTTTATGACTTCAAAAAGACTTTCGACAAAATAAATAAGGAATTGAATATGCGACAGCAGATTATACCTTATTTTATAAGCAGCCATCCCGGATGTACGGAAGAAGATATGGCAGAACTGGCAGTGATCACCAAGAAATTGGATTTCCATCTGGAACAGGTGCAGGATTTCACCCCTACCCCAATGACTGTAGCTACTGAAGCCTGGTACACAGGTTATCATCCATATACGTTACAACCGGTTTTCTCTGCCAAATCACAAAAAGAGAAACTGGCTCAACGGATGTTCTTTTTTTGGTATAAACCCGAAGAACGGCGTGCCATCATCAACGAATTGCGTAAAATAGGACGCGCTGATTTGATAGACAAGCTGTATGGCAAATAAAAGGGTAATGTATCAAATTCACCACAGATCATGTGCAATCTGTGGTGAAATCGTTTTTTAAAGTCTTATTTATCTTTCATCGTGTTTTGATGAAACACAGAAACAGGTCTATGTGTTCCAAGGTACAGATATTGATATTTATTTTCCCCTAAACTTAATTAGAAAAGCACCGCAAATATTAATTGATAAAAATACGACCTATCCTATTGAATATCATTTATTTTTTGCTATCTTTGGGCAAAACCAACTTTTAAATCAATACTGCGTATGGAAACGTATCTCTTCTGGATTGTGCCCATTGCCTCCCTCTTGGCATTGGTACTTGCATGGTATTTCTACAAACAAATGATGCTTGAAAGCGAAGGAACTCCGACAATGGAAAAAATCGCTTCTTATGTGCGCCAGGGCGCCATGTCCTATCTGAAACAACAATACAAAGTGGTAGGGCTGGTATTTCTGGGATTAGTTATTCTATTTTCTATCATGGCATACGGCTTCAACTTACAAAATCCGTGGGTGCCCATTGCTTTTCTTACCGGCGGTTTCTTCTCGGGACTTTCCGGTTTTTTGGGAATGAAAACGGCCACCTATGCTTCAGCACGTACCGCCAATGCAGCCCAGCACTCTCTGAACAAAGGACTGCGCGTGGCTTTCCGTAGCGGAGCTGTTATGGGATTGGTCGTTGTCGGATTAGGTCTGCTCGATATTTCCTTCTGGTATATATTATTGGATTATTGTATTCCGTCAGATACCTTGAATCCTTCCGCCAAATTATGTGTCATCACCACTACCATGCTTACTTTTGGGATGGGAGCCAGCACGCAAGCGCTTTTCGCCCGTGTAGGAGGTGGAATCTATACCAAGGCAGCCGATGTGGGTGCTGACCTGGTAGGTAAAGTGGAAGCCGGAATTCCGGAAGATGATCCCCGTAATCCTGCCACCATTGCCGATAATGTGGGTGACAATGTAGGTGACGTAGCCGGAATGGGCGCCGACCTCTACGAGTCTTATTGCGGTTCTATCCTGGCTACCGCCGCTTTGGGCGCAGCTGCCTTCATTGGTTCGGATGATACTGTAATGCAATTTAAAGCGGTCATTGCGCCTATGCTGATTGCAGCTGTAGGTATTTTACTCTCCATCATCGGTATTTTCGCTGTCCGTACCAAAGAAGATGCAGGAATGAAAGAGCTACTCGGTTCATTAGCTACAGGAACCAACTTAAGTTCTGTGCTGATTGTTGTTGCCACTTTCCTTATCCTTTGGGCCTTGGGACTGGAAAACTGGGTAAACATCTCTTTTGCTGTGGTAGTGGGATTAATAGTAGGGATTGTTATCGGCCGCTCTACCGAATACTATACTTCTCAATCTTATAAACCTACACAACGATTGGCCGAAAGTGGAAAGACAGGTCCGGCCACTGTTATCATTTCCGGTATCGGACTAGGTATGGTTTCCACCACTATCCCGGTACTGGCAGTAGTAGTAGGCATCATCTTATCCTATTGGCTTGCTTCCGGATTTGATTTCGCCAATATTTCCATGGGGCTTTACGGTATTGGTATTGCTGCCGTAGGTATGCTCTCAACATTGGGAATTACCCTGGCTACCGATGCTTACGGACCAATTGCAGACAATGCCGGCGGTAATGCCGAAATGAGCGGATTAGGTAAAGAAGTACGCAGGCGCACTGACGCACTCGACTCGTTGGGTAACACAACTGCTGCCACCGGCAAAGGTTTTGCTATCGGCTCTGCCGCTCTGACCGGATTGGCTCTGTTAGCATCCTATGTAGAAGAAATCCGTATCGGATTAACCCGGTTGGGGCAGACCATTCTGGAATTACCAAACGGCATTACCGTAGATGTTCATAACGCCAGTTTCACTGACTATATGCTTTATTACGATGTAACCCTGATGAACCCTAAAGTGCTAAGCGGCATGTTTTTGGGCAGTATGATGGCATTCCTGTTCTGCGGTCTGACCATGAATGCAGTGGGTCGTGCAGCAGCCCACATGGTAGAGGAAGTACGCCGCCAGTTCCGTGAAATAAAAGGAATTCTGACTGGAGAAGCCGAACCCGACTATGCCCGTTGTGTACAAATCTCCACCAAAGGAGCACAACGTGAAATGGTATTCCCGTCTCTATTGGCTATCATCGCTCCGGTTGCTACAGGATTAGTGTTTGGAGTTCCCGGAGTCATCGGTCTGCTGATTGGTGGGTTGTCCTCCGGTTTCGTGCTTGCCATTTTCATGGCCAATGCAGGAGGCGCATGGGATAACGCCAAGAAATATGTAGAAGAAGGCAATTTCGGCGGTAAAGGAAGTGAAGTTCACAAAGCAACGGTTACCGGTGACACGGTAGGTGACCCGTTTAAAGATACATCCGGTCCCAGTTTGAACATTTTGATTAAACTGATGAGTATGGTTGCCATTGTAATGGCCGGACTGACAGTTGCTTGGAGTTTGTTCTAATAGAAAAGCAGAAAGCCGCTTCAGAGGAGGCGGCTTTCTAACTTTAAAAAAGATTCTGATAAACTATTTTTTAATACTTATCCGGATTTCCATTACTACAAAATGAATGAATATGTCAAAGAAATCACAAACTATTTTTAGTCAAAACATTACAATTGAGTTTGTTCAAGATTTCCATGCATCGCTCCACATTAGACGGACGGATAACCACATGTGC
>OIZE01001431.1_pt1 | contig 14710 bp, 15 predicted proteins | sample 1588421 | NCBI WGS metagenome assembly OIZE01 (sample SAMN03283251) | human gut metagenome | biome: human-associated habitat; material: feces | host: Homo sapiens | place: USA | collected 2013 | reverse complement strand
CGGGCAGATAAACGCTTTAATCGTCTGATGAAAGAAGCACATCTGCGATACCCGGCGGCGGATCTTGACGAAACTATTTACCGTCCAGAACGTCAGCTTGATACCCAGACAATAGAGCGACTGAGTACCTGCCATTGGATAGAGGAAGGAAAGAATCTCATTGTAACAGGATCTTCCGCCAGTGGAAAAACTTATCTAATCAATGCTTTTTGTGTAACTGCAATGAAGCAGTCTAAGAGTGTAAAGTATATAAAAGCGAACACTCTTATGAGCGAAATGGAACAGGCACGTATCAAATCCACAAATCTGGATTACCTGAATAAGCTGACCAAGCTGGATCTTCTTGTGATCGATGATTTTGGCCTTATGGATCTCGATCTTGATAAATGCCGGGATCTTTTTGAGGTCCTTGACACCAGGGATGGAAGAAAATCAACTGTAGTCATCTCACAGTTTCCAGTCAGTACATGGTTTGATATGTTTGCTGACAATACCTACGCTGATGCGTGCCTTACACGAATCACAGATAAACATCATACATATCGTCTGGAGATGAACGGTATAAATATGCGTGAAACAGAATGATATCATCTAGCGGTACTTCGTACCGTTAAAAATGGAATAGCCGTTCCGCAGTAGCGGAACTGGCATTCCGTTTGAGCGTAATTTGCATCTGAAATCCCTCTAAAAACTCTCCTGATAAAATATTTGATATTCTTGCTTCTATAAAATACTTCATTTCTTCTCCATAACATTTATGTAACGCATCCAAAATTTTAATAGCTCTTTTTGGGTGCATTGAAAAACAGTCATCTACAAATAAAATATTTCCGCCTCGCATAATATTTTTCATATGTCTTTTAGCATGTTTAACCCTTTCAATTACCTGAATTTCACAAAGCCCTCTCCAGTTATGCCTATGAGGTATAGAGCAAAAAGAGCAGCTAAACTGGCACCCTCTTGATGATTCAACCGGCATTTCTACATACGGATTATCAATCGGCAATAATTCATAATCCGGAAGGGGTAATGCCTCTAAATCTTCGATTGTCATAGCACCTCTGTCTGGATTCCTTATGATATTCTTTCCACTTTTATAGGTAATCCCTTTTATTGTATCTAAAGGAGCAACATTCTTAAGTGTTGCTACGAGCTCACACCAGGTCAATTCTCCTTCCCCTCTCATAATAATATCCGCTTTTGTAGTTAAGAGTGAATATTCATCAAAAACGCTTACATGAAGTCCTCCTAAAACTACAGTAGTATTTTTTTTCCAACTAATTTGATTTACAACCGTCTTAGTTATTCCCCAATTGAAAGTATTCACAGAGAATCCAACAATATCATATCCTTCTTCCAAACATTCCTCAATCAAAGTAACACATGTTGTTTCTGCATTTTCTTTTTCATCTAGATAAACAAATTCACACGGATCAATAATTGAGACTTCATATCCTTGGCATTTTAAAACACTACTTAACGAATACAAAGCAAGCGGTAAAACTTCTGTTGCTTCAAGTTTCATATCTTTGTTTTTTTCCGGTAAACTAATCAATAATATATTCATATTCCCTCCTGGTCTATAAGAAAGAGGAATCACCAGATTCCTCTTTTATCCCTTTACAGATATTTTTTTATTATTTCTGCCTTATCAGTTTTCTCCCACGGAAAACCACAGTTCCCTCTACCAAAATGTCCATATGCTGCCGTTTTTTTGTATATTGGTTGCCGCAGATTCAGCATCTCAATAATACCAGTAGGTTGTAATTCAAAATTTTCTCTTATAATCTCGATAATCCTATTATTAGATACTTTACCAGTTCCAAAGGTTTCAACACCTACTGACATAGGGGCAGCTACTCCAATTGCATAAGATAGTTGGACTTCACATTTATCAGCTAATCCAGCCGCTACTATATTTTTAGCAATATACCTAGCTACATATGCTGCGGAACGGTCTACCTTTGTACAGTCTTTGCCAGAAAAGGCACCTCCACCATGACGTGCGTAGCCACCATAAGTATCGACAATAATCTTGCGCCCTGTTAGACCACTGTCCCCATGCGGTCCGCCGACAACGAAGCGTCCCGTTGGATTAACATAAAATTTCGTGTCTTCATCAACCATTTTTGTATCAAGAACAACATCAAAAACATATTTTTTAATATCGCTGAAAATTTTATCTTGTGAAATGTCTGAATTATGCTGTGTAGATAACACTACATTTTCCAATCTTACCGGAATATCGTTCTCATCATACTCTACGGTAACCTGTGTCTTTCCATCCGGGCGCAAATAGTTTAAAATCCCCTGCTTCCGTACTTCTGACAAGCGATATGCCAATTTATGAGCTAATGTAATTGGATAAGGCATAAGTTCTTCGGTTTCATTTGTGGCGTAACCATACATCATGCCTTGGTCTCCTGCTCCCGTTTCCATTTTCTCGTCTTCAGATAGTCCATTTTCTTTTACTTCTAGTGCCTGCTCAACCCCCATTGCAATATCAGGAGACTGTTCATCTAACGCAGTAACCACAGCACAAGTATTCCCGTCAAATCCCAATGTCGAATCTGTATAACCTATTTCTTTTATCGTATTTCTAACGACTCCTGGAATATCAATATATGCTGTTGTTGTGATTTCCCCCATAACCAGAACTAAACCAGTTGTGACACATGTTTCACAAGCGACTCTACTATTAGGGTCTTTTTTTATTAACTCATCCAGAATTGCATCTGAAATTTGATCGCATATCTTATCTGGATGCCCTTCAGTCACTGACTCAGCAGTATAAAATCTTTTTTCCATAATTCTACTTCTCATTTTCAATCTTTCTCCTTCCGTTTTTTATACAACTTATATAAAAAGTATATCAAAAAGAATATTCATTTCATGATAGTTGTAATAGATTGCCATTTATCTGTCACATCCTATTCACCAAGGACTATATATAGTGCTGATTATATAATGATTTCCTTTAAAATGAATATCATTATATAAAGCATTGGAGTGATTTATTATTACTGCACAAAAACTTGTTGTTAAAAGAATTAATGAACTATGCAAAGAACATAATCTCAATTATTATGCATTAGCTTATAAGGCCGCTATTCCTAAAAGTACCTTATTAAATATAATACATGGCACTAATCCAACAATAGAAACCATCCAAAAAATATGTGGTGGCTTTGATATTAGCCTTGGTACCTTCTTTAACACAGATTATTTTTACGAAATTTATGATGATGAATGAAATGGAGAAATATTACAATGTTGCATATTGCTTTGTGTGATGATAACCCTGCTTCTATTGAAATCTTAGAAAAATACTTTGACATATTAAACGATTCAACAATTGATTACGACGTCTACTTTAGTGCCGAAGAATTATATAGATATAAACTTAATAATGAATTGACCTATGACATTTATATCCTTGATATCGAGATGCAGGGCATGAATGGTTTAGAACTAGCTAAAACGATTCGCACGAACGAGCCAAATGCTCTTATCATTTTTCTAACAAGCTATTCAGAATATGTCTTTGATGTGTTCGAAGTTATTACTTTTGATTTTTTTATTAAAACCAATTACTTTTAAACGTTTCCAGAAAGTTTTACAAAAAGCTTCCACATATCTTAATATGAATAAAAAATTATTTTCATTTAGTTATTGTAAAAAGAATTTTAGCATTCCTTGTTCAGAAATTATGTACATTGATAAATCTGGGCGAAAAGCATTTTTACATACTCCTAAATCTACCTATACTCTTAACATGACACTTAGCAATATTCTAACACATGTAGATCCAAACCTTTTTGGAAAAATTCGTTCTTCTTGCATCGTAAATCTGGAATATGTCCAAGAGGTTGTCCGTGATGAACTTCTCCTAAAAAATGGTGAATCACTATTTGTAAGTAGGAATTATAGACATACCATTAAAAGTCAACACCTCAATTTTATTAGAAATCACTTTTAATATTAAGGATAGTTCCTTTTCATTACAGATAAGTGACTTTTTATTACATGTTTTAGAACATGTATATTCTTTCTGGTATGATAGCTTATATCATATAAACAAATGGAGGATTACCTAATATGAAACATTTAAAAAAATTGGCAACTACACTTAATAAAAATTGCCTATCATTTATAGCTACCTTAGCTTTATTTGTTACCTATAATGGGGTGAATACAGCCTGTTGGTTTGTTATGAACCAGGATGAATTGCCAAAAGGCTCCAAAAAACTGAGAAACTTTTAGATGAATGCATTATCTACGGTCATCATAAATAAATTACTAAAAGATAATCTTATAACAAAACAGAATCAAGACCTATACCTATATGGATTAAATGGCTTTATACTTTTGTTTGTGAATTTATTAACATCCCTTTTATTAGGCTACTTTACAAATCATTTGCTGGAAATAATTATGTTTTTAACTCTTTTCATTCCCTTGAGAAGTAATGCCGGCGGATTTCATACCAAGAAAAAGCTAACTTGTTACTGTTTTTCAAATTTGATGCTTTTGGCAATTGTTTATATTCCTAACTTAATAATTTCAAAAACCGCTTACGGGATAATAGCTATACTATTTGTTTTGAGTAATCTACTAATACTTTGTTTAGCTCCTATTCCGAATTTCAACCGCATTTTCGACCCTAGCGAAAAAATCGTTTTTAAAAGAAGAACACATTACGTTCTACTAATCGAATTTTGTTTTGTTATATTCACTTCTTTTTTTAATTTTGACTATTGGTCGAAATTATATATGTTAGTTCCAATAGTGGTTGCATTTTTACTGATAATTGGTTTTCTAACTAATAAAATGCGTCATTTATTTTGAAATTTAAAAATATAGTCTATATAATAATTATTTAAACTGGTTTCCATAAAATCCTCTGGCGGATATTATGGAAAAGTATATTTCTCGTAAAGACAATTCCTAACAGGGAATGTTCATCCTATAGTACTAAACATTCCCTGTTCCTATTTAAATTATCACTTCAAAACTAATCTGTCTAACATATTCAATTCGCCAAGAGAATTCAGCGTTGTTTATTTATTTCCGCATTTTTCATCTGCTTCCTGTGTCTGGACGGGCAATTCCACTCTTGCTTTTTATCACTTGTTATTCCATCCATAAACACTTTTGGCTTTGAAGCAATAACACCTCCTATCGTTCAGTTTTCCCCTGAATCCGTAAGGAAATAGAAAACTTTCATTCTGTAGATCTCCAGTTCCTAATCAATCGTCTGTGAACCGAACTGATGTTCCGACAAAAATGTAAGATAATGATAACATTCAAGCAACATTCACGTTGTTGACTTTGACCAGCTCTACCGTGGTATAAGCCATGGTGCTTGCTTCAACTCCAGCAGGAATATCCAGAATAACCCGCCTTTTCTTCCAACTACAAATGGACGGATGCTGTTCTCGGCGGCTTATCCTTATATGAAGATAATATATAATTATCAATAAAAAATACACTGAACTCAAAATACTTAACAAGGGGGATGATACTATCAATAATTGCTCATATTCTTTATTCATTTGTTTTGCTGCTGAAGACAGATATAGTATTGTAGAACCTCTAGTATATCATCTTAAAAATTATGGTATCAAAACCTGGTATGATCGTGATAAATTGTTAATGGGGGATAATCGCGAAGAGATAAACCTTGAGAAAGGTGTTTGGAAGTGTAACTACGCTCTTGTTGTTATTAGTAAATTTACTGTGGATTCTGTATGTGCAATGGAGGAACTTTCTATAATAGAATCGAAGTATAGACAAGGGAAAATCATTGTCTTTCCAGTGGTATATGAATTATCACCAAATGATATTCCGGACAGGTTGTGTTGGATTAAAGAACTTATCTTTAAAGAAGTGGATAGACATTCCGGTACTCGTGAAGTATGCAGTCATATCGTATGCAAAATTACGGGAAACATCTTGAATAATTGCATTCATCAAAAAGTGCGAGATATTATCTCCACATCTCAAGAAATTCTGCCATCTGGGGTGTATGACATCATCCGTAGTTATTTACAAATTGATCATGCAAATCTTAACAGCAGAATCTCTTTACTTTATGCAGCATACTTGGTTATTACTGATACAAAAAGAATAAATGCAAACTCTATCACAAATATGGTTTCTTGTGTTTTTGACAGATTATTTTCTGAGACACGCCTCAACCTTCCTGTAGATTACAGAGAATTATGGCTATTAGAAAATTCACTCTGTATATTAATTGATTTTTACATAGATTCTTGCACAGAATCAAGAATATGAATAATAATCTGTGAAAGGAATTCGGGTGATTGAACCGAAGTAAGTAAATCAATTCTACCTTCTAAATAAGGATATCGAGTCAGTTCACCCTTTACCTTTTCCCATATAATTTCAGAAACCATTCCCGGATATGCTATAGGAATAATGGTTTTGTGCTGTTCACATGCAATTTCAAATTCTTCCATGACACCGCTTTTTGTAGCTGAAGAATTTTCGCTCATTTCGCCAAACACAAAAATTGCTGTTCCACATTGACCAATTACTTTTTTTCTTGACCGGTATTTTTCTTCAGCCGCAGCTTGTGTATTACCGACAAATGGTTTTACAATAAGATGTTTTTCTATATCTTTAACACCTTGTTTTGCCAAGTATTCATTTGCATAACCAATAAGGTGTGTGCCAAACCTTCGCCCGATTCCATTAACTATCCGGTAATCATTTTCAAGAAGTGATGATGCCAAATTTCGTGATAAATTATGCGAATATTCTTCGATTTCTGATGTGAAAGAACTGAAAGCTCCTGAAACAAATACACGTTTACTTCGTATCCTTGAATTTAATTCATTTAAAATAATTTGTATCTCTTTATAATCATCGACTAAAAGAACACGAATATGATAACGTTGTTCAATATCTTCAACAAAATGTTTGAAGTACGGATCTTTTGGATTATTTTTCATAATTGTATAGTGATATGTTGCTGAGTATCCCAAATATCTTGTGATTTCGCTCAAGCAATCCAATACCAGATGATCTGTAAAACTATAACCGATGAAAAGAAATGTGCTTGATATAAGCTCACGTTTAAAAAACATCAGCATAATGCGATGTGTGTCCGCATATTTCTCATAATCGCTTTGTGTAGCCACGATACCCTCTAAGTTTGTTACATCACCGTTCATTTTAAATATATTGATTCGTTTATTAATATCAATATTTGAAAAATCCGAATCTCTAAACACCTTATTTGTTAAGATATCACGCTTTTGATAATTAAGTTCAATAGCATTATCAAAGTTAGTAGTCCATACGTTTGTAAAACCAATATCTATAAGTTCCTCAAGTAATTGACTTTCAAAATTATTTCTATTTATGCGTTCATTAATTCTTTTTCTAAGTTCTCCCGGTCCAAAACTATTTGAGTAATACTGAGCTAGTCGGTAATAATCTGTGGATTCATTAATAGGGGTTCCTAAGTCTCTTGCAAATGGTGCAAACAAGTCTGCCCAATTGGGGTAGCCTGCATCACATGAACCACCAGCACCTAAAAAAAGAGAAATCCTTTCATCAAGGGCTTGCTTAACGAATTGTTTGAGAAACTGTTCTTTGTCTATTGGCATATTCTTTGTCTCCGTTAATTTCCATAAGATATTTCAAGTGTTTCTATATCGGATAATTATATATTATCTGATACTTATTATAACAGATTATCCCATATTTTTCCATAGTAACAAATACGGTGATAACAAATCGTTCACCTTATAATGATTTTTCTGTCCAATTCCATTATAACCTTTTGTATATTCCTCTCTGGTCAAAAATTTTGTACAACAAAAAAACCACTCACATTTTGACCGGTCAATAAGAACTGTATGAATACTAAAGAATTATGCTGCTCCTGCTATTTTCATATTATTTCGGGGATGCATCTCACGGAGTATTTCCGCCTGTTTTTTTGCAGCCACATGAATATATATTTGTGTTGTTTTTATAGAGCTGTGTCCCAAAATCTGCTGCACACAACTTACATCCACGCCTTCTTCAATCAGATACGTTGCAAATGAGTGTCTAAACATATGCGGAGTAATATTTCGTTCAATCCCTGCCTGCTTAGTATATTTTTTCAGCATTAACCGGATTGATTGTTCAGTATATCTGTTTCCCCTATTATTTACAAAAAAGTATCCGCTTTCTTTAATCTCAGTTCGATTCTCCACAAAATATTTTTTCATCATGGCCAGAAGAGATGAATTGCTAATCTGAACATATCTTTCTTTCCCACCCTTACCCATTATTCTGATCAAACCGGAATTCAAATCAATGCTATCTTCTCGAATATTTGATATTTCATATACCCTGGCACCCGTTGCAAAAAGCATTTCCACAACCACCACGTCTCTCAAACGATATTTGTAAACTGAATTATCGTTTTCATCCAAGCGATTATACATAAAATTTAAAAGCTGTTCAATTTCTTCCCGAGGAATAATTCTTGGAAGAGTAACATTCTCTTTAAATTTTACTTTTATTCTTCTAAACGGATTATCATTGATGATTTCTTCCTCTTCCAGATAATTGTAATACGCCTTTAACGTTGCAATTTTTCTTTTTACAGTCTTCTGCTTATACTTCTTATGAAGTTCTGTAATATATTCCTCAATTTTTTCTTTATCCGGTTCGTCACAGGAAACAAAATTAAAGTATTGTTTTAGATCGATCCGATATGCCTTGAGTGTTTTTTCATCAAGTTCTTTCCTAAATTTGCAATATTCTAAATATCCAGCCAGTTTGTTTTTAAGCTTCATTTTAAATATCCTCCATTTTGATACTGATAAGTACCATACTATCGTTTTCGCCAATATTTTCCAATATAGACCACCATATAAAAAATAAAGCCTTGCAATATTGACATTTTTCATAATCAATATTACAAGACTATCTAAAATCATTCTTTAAAATCCTGTACGTCTGAAGTAATACTTCTCATATTCAGATATCCTCTTTGGTGATAATTTTCTGATAGAATTCCGTTATCACTTCAAAATTATTCGTTTTATTCTTTATCGGCAATGAATCCCATATAATCTGCTTATACGGTGCCCTGGATTCTTCTCCTACCCGGCTGTCAATGATAGAAACAATCCCTTTATCCGTCTGATTCCGGATCAGCCGGCCAATCCCCTGCTTTAGTTTTATCACCATCTCCGGTACCAGGACTTCCATTAAATGCTTATCACCGCTTAAACTACATTTATAGTCTATAATCGGTTCCGGCACCGGGAACGGAAGTTTGAAAATAATCACACTGGATAAAGCCATTCCCTCTACACTGATTCCTTCCCAATAAGAACCGGTTCCCAAAAGGACCGAATTGATATTACTCTTGAATTTATCCAGCACTTCTTTCTGAGAATCCCCTTCCTTCTGCATCATAAGCTGATAAGGAACCTTGCCCTGCAGGAGCTGAAAGACTTCTCTCATATCTGTTTTAGCTGTAAATAAGATCAATGTCTTTCCTTCTGTGAGGCGAAGAAGCCGTATAATCTCCTGAACGCCTGCAGCTATGAACTGTTCCCGCTGCCTGCTTGGATGTGGCATATTTTCTGTGTAATAAATCATAGCATGTTCGTCATAGGCAAATGGAGACTGTTTAGGCTCTGATACGATTCCCTTTTTGTATGGAAACTTTATGTTGTTTATAAAATATCTGTAATTCATAAGGTAATTATCGCTGTTTCCACTGGTAATAGTGGCAGAGGTCAGAATTGTAGTAAAATCCTCACTCTGAAATAACAAACGGCTTGTCAGTTTATCTACTTCCTTTGGGCAGCTTGACAGACATATATTCTCTCGGCTTTTTCCTTTTGTAGTCATCCAGAAAATATCCTCACTGTCTTCTGCTTTTAAGGATTTGAAGAACCTTTCCTGTTCCTCCAATGCTTCAATTTCTCTGGAATAGTCCCGGTTTCTGGAATAATCATCAAGACCAAAATCCATAGATATATAAAAATTGATATCATGTATACATCCGCAGAACTTCTCCAATGCACGAAGTTTCTTTGGTTCTACGGAATATCGTTCAATTTCTCTTCCTTCTTTTTCCGCATATGCATCCTGTTTCCGGATTTGTTCCTGCAAAGCTGTAAAAACTTCATTGAGCAGTTTGTGATATTCCCGCAGCTTATTATCTAATGGTTCCCCTATACTGCGGTTAATCTGTCTGGCTGCATCCGCCTCTTGAAACATTTTTCTATAATTCATATCCTGGGTGTATGAAGAACGTACCCTGCTTTCCAGATTATGTGCTTCATCAATAACAACAAATTCAAACTGATGTGGGAACAGTTCTTTGGAATCCGTCAGCCGTTTTCGCATATTCACAGCAAGGAGATCCTGGTTGCAGAGTATAATCCCATATTCAATCGGAAGACGCTGCCGCAAATTATGATAATAGCATTGTCCCCGGTAGCTGCATCTCTGTCTGCAATACATCGGATTATATTCTTTCACATTCATCTGATTCCATAAAAAATCCGATATGTCTGCATTCCAGTCGGACCTCTCGTGGCCATCTCTTTCAACATCTTCATAAATTTCTGAATATTTCTGCCTGGTTTTCTTATCCAGAAAAAATTCATCAAATCTCTTCTTACACAGAAAATGTGTCTGACCTTTAGCAATCGTTACCGTAGGATGATAGTCAATCATGTCCTCAATAATTTTGATATCTGAAGCCAACTGATCCTGTAAAGCTATCGTAGACGTTGCAATTAAAATAGGACAATGGTATTTCTGATGATAAAAAAGCAGAGGAACGATATAGGCAAATGATTTACCGATTCCCACCCCTGCTTCAATTGCAATATGCTTTTTCTTTTGCATAGCATCCACGATTTCACAGGACATTGTCCATTGCCCTTCACGATCCTCAAATCCCTGTTCCACCGCTGTATCCAGGAAAAAGGAAAACGTACGCTCTCCTATTTCCCGGAAACAATCAGCCCTATGCTTCTTGCTCTCTGTATTCGTAATTCCAAATAACCAGTTTTCGTTCAGCAATCCGTATCCTCCAATGCTTTTTTCACTAACAGTCACTAAGTAATCCTAATTCTTCCAGTTTACATACTACCTCTGACAGACTGTTTCTCCCAATCCTTATACCAAGTCCCTCTTTATCCTCCGCCAATATGCTTATCAATTCACCTAGTGTATGTATTCCATTGCGATTAAGTATATTCCATGTCCTTATCGTCAACTGTAAAACTGATACATCGGTTTGAAGAATATCACTGCCGGATTTTTCTATTTCTTCCCGTTTTAATGCCGCAAGCTGCATTCTCCTCTCAGATAACATTTGGGTGTATGTCTCATATCCCCATATTATGTAGCAATATCTAACCGGATGTCTCAGCTTTCTCAGTCCTTTTGCAACAAGCTGTAGGACACGTTCACTCGTTATGGAAAAACGTTCCCCAATTTCTTTATAAGTCATTTTGTCTTCATAACGGCACAATAAAATTATACTGTCCCTGCGCTTCATCTGTGATATGGCATACAGCAATCCATTTACCTGGTCATCTGTTAGTCGGGAATAATCTATTTTCTTCTCGCTTACTTTGTTAATTCCGATCTCTTCCAAAATATTTTCCGGAAATGTACTGTCTTTAATATTTCTCATGCATTGTTCTCCATATAAATCTATTACTTTCTCAATAAGCTGCTCCGGTAATCTGTATCCAGAACGATTTTATGGAAATCCTGCATTGCTTTCTCTTTCATTAGCTTCTCACCAAGTTTTACAAGGGAATCTTTTTTCCATTTTGAATTAATTTCTTTTTGACTGAAATACCTTGCATAAGAGAAACCATCCGCTATCGCTTCCGAATCTTCAAACACACCAACAATCGCATCTGCTAACTGCACAATTACTGAATCTTTATAAATATTCTTCAGTTCTGCTGCATCAGCGTCATCGTAGTGCTCTGAATCAAATGATAAAGAAAAATCATATTTGTTTATTTCTTCTTCCGCTTCGTAGCTAATGCTTCCGAAAATATTTCCTTTACAAGACGGAAGATCTATTGCTTCACAAAGCTCTAATTCATATTCAATGCCATTAAAAGATGTCGTTGTCTCAAACATTTGCGATATATATGCGCCCTTATCTTCATAGGCATCCTGCTGTACAAAGCCAATAGGATTATAATACAGATTTTCCCATATCTGTTTACCTTCCAGGGTGCGTTTGAGCAATGCATCTAAAAGTAGTTCCATAGTTTCCTGATCTATTTCTTTGTACATATTCATGCCAGTTCTCCTTTGCTGTTATTTCCTTCATCCGATATTATAACATTGTTGTATGTAAAATGAAATTCTTCTTTACATATTTACACACAATCATCACCTAATTACAATAAACAAAGTCTTGCAACATTGACTTTTCCGTTATCAATATTACAAGACTGTTTAATAATTTCCAAAAAGTGTATTATTCAAATACAGGCATAGATATTAAAACTTTAATAAATTCCTCTTGTGACAAATTTTCACTTATAATGCGATATCCTACATTATCAATAATAAATTCCGCAATATATTGATTTATATATCCTGCTGGTTTTGAATCCCCATCATAATATGGTGCTTTGTATACTCCTACAGTTAGTTCATTTTTTTTCACTTTAGAAACTTCTACTTTATCAAATGAATATAATACATCTGCTACCGGCAGTTCATCTTTTGACACTTCAATCAGCAATTTACGTCTTAAAGGATTATATTCATCAGTAAAAGAATCACTATAGAACACTCCAAAGTTATCATAAATAATTATATCATTATCATACGCTACAGTCCACCACATTGTATTATTTAGATATTCTGACATAAAAGTACCAGTATAGGATTCCTGACAAGTCTTAAGATCCTTTGGAATATATGACGGAACAAAAGTATTTCCGAGATATGCAGTAACCTGTTCTGTATTCCATTTTTCTAAATGTGCTATATTCGGGTCATAATAAGCTATGTCACTTTCTAATGCCAAGCAAGAGTTGAAAAATATATGCCCATCGGTTAATTCAACTTCCTGAACATATTCTTCCAAGTCAGTCACAATATTTATATTATTTTCTCTTTTTAAATTCTTATCTTTATCTGAATAAGTAATAGAATCAGTTAATAATTTCTCCAATTTATCATACTCCATATCAGCAATTATAGAATAGTAAATTCCCATATCTGTTTGAATAAACTCTACTTTATTTAATCCATTTTCTATACCTGTCCGTATTCCGTTTTTTTGAAAATTGTTGTATAGTGCAAGAACTGGCGAAACTATTAATTTAAATGTTATAGGTGAGTCAGCACCTAATGTCATGTAAAGACCTCTAACATCCTTTTCCGGAATATGTATCCCCTTACACTCTATATTATCATAATTATTAATAATAGAATTTGACAAATAAAAATAATCGCCAAATCTTTCTTGGACTTCATCAAATGAAAACATTTCTAATTCATATTTTTTTCCTTTAAAGTTTAATTTATTAGCAGTAATATCAAACTCCTGCTTTTTTAATAAATCATTGCCACTATAGTTATTATATGATATGCTACTTTCATTTGCTATTCTGTACTTCCAAACTTTGAAATATAACTCCTGTAATCTATCCAAACAAGAATCATAATAGTTTCATCTGAAAAAATTTCTTTATCCATATCATTTTCTTCAAAATCAGCAGCAGTATACTGTGAAACATAATCGCTAGCTCTTACTTGAAGTAGTTCTTCTCTAATAGAATAGTTCTCTAAAAACAATTCATCTATTTTATCATTTATCGCATTATAAACCAATTTATAATATAATGCTTGTTTTAGTTTCTCTTCCGTTCCATATTGTTTAATTGCTTTTTGGTGAAAAACGGGCTCTTCTAATTCAACTAATTCATCATATCTTTCTTCTACTTCTTTTTGATTTACAGAAACAGAGAGATTATCTGCCTGCTGAATTGTTGCCAATTCTAATACCATTCCTTCTACAATCTCTGTTTTAGTAAGTCCATTTTCTTTATACTTAGGCAGAATTTCTTCTGAATGATCTCCTTGATTTTTCTTTTGATTATGCCATATATTTTGAAAAATTTCCATAGGGATATTACTTAATAATTAATGCGATTCTGTACTAGGTATTCCGCATTTCGAACAGTCTTTTCAGACTCTTTCTTCCATCTTGCCTGTACATATTCTTCTACACGTGATACCAACTCTTTTGCTGTCTGGATCTGTTCCTCAGCCTCTTCTCTTGTCGCTATATAGAAATCATCATAATCACTGGCATGACGGATTTCTTCTGATTCAACAATTTTCTTTCCAAGCTTTCTCGGAAAAATCTCCGGTTTTACATAATTCTTATTGAAATTCGCCAGAGCATCTTTATGTCTTTTATACGCATTGCCATCCAGCGCATGCACAGCTGATATTGCATGGTAAATCCCATAATATGCCCGGTTATTTGCTCCACGGAATTCTTTAGCTGCCAAAAGGATTTCAGCTGCTTTGATGTCACTTTTAGAGGTTTCAATACGATACAATGCCAAATATTTCTGCGTTCCCTTTTCATTAGGCTGCCTCAAACAGTTTCACCCCTTCTTTCTTTACATTCGCATAAAATGGGTATACATCAACCCAGTTC
>OIZE01001427.1_pt1 | contig 14736 bp, 10 predicted proteins | sample 1588421 | NCBI WGS metagenome assembly OIZE01 (sample SAMN03283251) | human gut metagenome | biome: human-associated habitat; material: feces | host: Homo sapiens | place: USA | collected 2013 | reverse complement strand
TTCACTTGTCTACCTAGAAGGGAGCATATCAAAGCGACAGCCCCTGTCGGTTTCTTTTATTAAGTTTATTCTATTTCAAGTTTACTTTGTCAAATCTTCCAAGATAACTATTTGATCATCCTTAGAAATGCTTCGTGTATTCTTGTATCTTGATCTAATTCTGGATGGAATGCAAATGCCATCTGATTCTTATATTTCACTCCGACAATACGATCCTCTACGATACTGAGGATCTCAGGTGTGTTTCCGGAAGCGTCAGCATGAACGGATTCTACAAAAGGGGCACGGATGAAAGTCATAGGAATTTCACCGATACCGGCTGCTTCAGCATTTGTATGGAAACTTCCAAGCTGGCGACCGTAGGCATTTCGTTTGACTGTCATAGGAATGGTTTCAAAATAGGTTTCGTCTTGTTCAGCAATGTCAGAAGCCAGGAGAATCATTCCGGCACAAGTGGCCAGAACAGGCATTCCGGATTGAATCTTTTCTTTTAAAGGTTCGAACATGTTAAGATCGTGTAAAAGTTTTCCCTGAACGGTGCTTTCACCGCCGGGAAGGATAATCCCATCAAAATCTTTTTGCAGATCAGAAGCCTGTCGGAGTTCAATGGTATGAACTCCAAGCTTTTGAAGCATTTGTTCGTGTTCTATGAATGCTCCTTGAAGGGCAAGTACTGCGATTGTCATTTTATTTTCCTCTTTCTGCCATGAGAAGTTCAATTTCCTGTTCGTTGATGCCGACCATAGCTTCGCCAAGGTCAGATGAAAGTTCAGCGATCAGTTTTGCATCTGTATAGTTTGTAACGGCCTGTACGATAGCAGCAGCACGTTTCGCCGGATTTCCGGATTTGAAGATACCGGAACCGACAAAGACTCCCTCTGCGCCTAACTGCATCATAAGAGCAGCATCAGCAGGAGTTGCAACACCGCCGGCAGCAAAGTTTACAACAGGAAGTTTTTCGTTTTTATGTACATAAAGGACAAGATCATAAGGAACCTGCAACTGTTTGGCTGCCTCGAAAAGTTCATCTTTACGCATACTTACTAGTTTGGAAATTTCACTGTTCATTTTGCGCATATGGCGAACTGCCTGAACAATATCACCGGTTCCCGGTTCACCTTTTGTACGGATCATAGAAGTTCCTTCATTGATACGTCTGAGTGCTTCGCCAAGATCTTTTGCACCGCAGACAAATGGAACATCAAACTCTCTTTTGTTAATATGGTAGACATCATCTGCAGGTGAAAGGACTTCGCTTTCATCAATATAGTCGATTTCAATTGCCTGAAGTACCTGAGCTTCTGCAAAATGTCCGATTCTGCATTTGGCCATAACAGGGATTGAAACAGCTTCCTGGATTCCTTTGATCATCTTCGGGTCACTCATACGGGAAACTCCACCAGCAGCGCGGATGTCAGCCGGAATTCTTTCCAGCGCCATAACAGCACATGCACCGGCAGCTTCTGCAATCTTTGCCTGTTCCGGAGTTGTAACATCCATGATCACTCCACCTTTTAACATTTGTGCCAGATTTTTATTCAATTCATAACGTTCATTATTTGTACTCATTTTTAAATCTCCTTTTCTTTACTAATTCGATAGGTAATAGTATAATGACAAAGTGACTATATAAAAATACTCAGTTTTGATATATTCAAAAAGGTCAGAATGGAGAAAAAGTAAATATGTTGACATATAATTTTGAAAATATAGGGTCAGATACGCTCTATGAATATTTGTATAAATGTATCAAGAATGACATTATTCAAGGGAAAATTAAGAGTGGAGAAAAACTTCCATCAAAGCGTGCACTTGCAAAAAATCTGGCCATAAGTGTGATCACTGTCGAGAATGCCTATGGTCAGCTTGCAGCAGAGGGATATATTTATTCCGTTCCAAAGAGTGGATTTTATGTAGCAGACCTGCGGGATGACAGAATGAAAAGCGAGAGTGGTTTATCAGAAAATAGGATTTACAGCAATAAGTTAAACCTTACCGGTGGAAAGAATGCTTATATCGCAGATTTTACGAGTAATCAGACGGAACAGAGTGCATTTCCATTTTCTATTTGGACAAAGACGATGCGGGCAGTAATGAATGACTATCAGACAGAATTGATGCTTAATCCACCGTGTGGCGGAGTAATGGAATTAAGACAAAGCATTGCGGATTATCTGAAAGCATTCCGAAATATGACGGTGCGGCCGGAACAGATCATTATTGGTGCTGGAACAGAATATTTGTCCAGTCTTTTGATTCAGCTTTTGGGAAAAAAATTGAAATATTCAGTTGAAAATCCGGGATATCATAAAATCGCAAAAATTTATCGCAGTATGGGAGCTTGTTATGAGTATATAGAAATAGAAGAGGACGGACCGAAGGTAGAAGAACTGGAAGAAAAAGAAATCAATGTGATACATTGTTCTCCATCGCATCATTATCCAACCGGAAGGGTAATGCCAATCAGTAAACGTTATGAGTTACTTGGCTGGGTGACAAAAACGAAAGATAGATATATTATAGAAGATGAATATGACAGTGAACTTAGATTGAACGGTAAGCCAATTCCATCACTTCAGAGCATTGATGTATCGGGAAAAGTGATTTATATGAATACATTTTCCAAGACTTTGTGTTCAACAGTGCGAATCAGTTATATGGTGCTACCGGATGAATTGGCAGAACGATTTTACAGAGAACTTTCTTTTTATTCCTGTACGGTATCAAATTTTGAACAATATACGTTAGCGCAGTTTATGAATTCAGGATCATTTGAGAAACATATTAACCGGCTGCGTAATTATTATCAGCAGAAGAGAGACCGGATCCTGGAAGCATTTTTACAGGGAGTATTGAAAACTAAAATCAAGATTCTAGAAGAAGATGCAGGAGTACATTTTTTAATGAAAGTAGATACAAACCTGAGTGAAGAAGAATTTCTGGATAAAATGAAGAGCAAAGGAATTAAGCTGGCTGCATTGTCATCCTATTATCATTCAAGTGAGAAGAAGAAAAAGTATGAAAATATTTATGTTATGAATTATTCATTTGTTGATTGTGAAAAAATGGAATATGTTGCAAAGATGATAACACAAGTGGAATGACATGGAGAAAAGTATGGAGGGAGAAAGATAAAATGACTTTGCGAAAGAAGTTAATGCTCTCTTTTTTGATACTGGTGCTTTTGATGGGATCAATGATTGGATATTTTTCTTATCAAAATGCAAAAAATCTTGTATTGGAAAACAAAGAACAAGAGATGGCTGATACAATTAACAGAATTGATATCTCTATTAATAGTCAGGTTCAGCAGATCAATCGTCTGGCTGAAAATGTAAAATCCAGTCAAATCGTGAGGGCATATTTGAAAAAAGAAATACATACGCAGGAAGAAACAGAAGAATTAAATGATTGGATGGAAGGGCTTTTAAATCTTATATCAAGTTGCACAGATTTGATACTGATGAATGAAGACGGAACCGTGTATTACAGCTATTCAGGCTGTCAGGCAGTGAATGATAAAAGGCGGATGGAAGTATATGAGAATGCAGCAAGTAACCTTGTTGGAGATGGTACCTGGACGGAAAAAGGAAGTTCGCTTTGTCAGAAAAATGCAGAAGAAGTAGTAACATTTATAAGTTCTATCAATAAGGTAATTCTTGCGATAGAATTGAATCCGGAGACGTTTGGACTTTTGATGTTGAATAATTATAGTACCTTTCAAAATCAGTACACTTATCTGGTGGATTGCGCCGGAAATGTTCTGTGCTCGAATAAGACAAATATTTATGATTGGGGAGATGTCGTAACAAAAGGGATGGAAAAAGGAGTTAGAAGATATGAATTCAACTGGGATAATAAGGATTATTTTGCCTGTAGGCAGTATAATGGACTGACCGGATGGGAGACTTATTCAGTGGTTTCGACAGATGATTTCTTTCCACAGGCAAAGAGACTTCGAGAAGCAATTATGGGCCTTGTTTTGCTGGCAATGCTGGCGGCAGGAGTTGGAATTTTTATTTTGTCCTATACATTTACAAGGCCGATCGGGAGATTGAAAAATGCTATGAAACAGGTCGAAGCAGGAGATTTTGAAATACAGGTAGAATCAAAAGCACAAGATGAAATAGGAATACTGATTCAGTCTTTTAATTATATGGTCAGTAGATTACGCCAATTGATTATGGAAGTATACCAACAAAAACTGGCACAGAAGAATGCAGAGCTTACAGCACTTCAGGCTCAGATCAATCCACATTTCCTTTACAATACATTAGATTCTATCAACTGGATGTTAATTGAAAAGGGAGAATGGGAGATAAGTGATGTTGTAGTATCTTTAGGAGATATTTTAAAATATTCACTTCATGGAGAAGAGATGCTTGTACTTTTTGAGGAAGAATTAAAATATATTGAAAGTTATCTTTGTATTCAGAAGAACCGATTAGAAGATCGTCTGACAGTTCAGATAGAAATAGATGAAGAAGCAAAGCTGTGTTTTGTTCCGAAGCTGATTCTTCAGCCGATTGTGGAGAATGCGATTCTGCATGGAATTGAGAAGAAGAAGGAGATGGGCAGAATCCAGATTCAAGCGATCGTCAGAGAAGGAACTCTTGAGATACGTGTAACAGATGATGGAATCGGTATGCAGCCAGATCGTTTGATGAGGTTTAGGGAGAGTATTATGTCAGATGAAATCAGTGGAAAGCATATTGGAATGCGAAATGTACATCGTAGAATCCAGCTGCATTTTGGAGAGGCATATGGATTAAAAATTGACAGTGAATGGCAGAAAGGGACAACCGTTACTATTCTTCTCCCGGTAGAAGAAGTGGATCAGGCAAAGGAGGTTACAGAAGATGAAAATCGTAATTGTAGATGATGAACCGAAGATCAGGAATGGTCTATCAAAATTATTGTCATCCAGACCTGGATTTGAGATTATAGGTGTATTTGAAAATGCCATGGAAGCGCTGGAACAGTTGTCTGTTTCTTATGCGGATGTGATTATTACTGATATTAAGATGCCGGAGATTAATGGCCTGGATCTGATCAATCGAATCCGTGAAAAGGATGAGAATACAAAAATTATTATATTAAGTGGTTATAGTGATTTTTCTTTTGCACAGAGAGCAATAGAGCTTGGTGTGACCAGATATCTGACAAAGCCTACAAATGCCAGAGAATTGATTGGAATTCTGGAAGAAATTGAAAAAAATATTCAGAAACCTCGGAGTGAAGAAAAACAAGAAATGAAAGTGACAAATCTTTTTGTTCAGAAAGCGATGGACTACATTTCTATGAATTATTCACAAAAGCTGACCTTGACAAAGATTTCAGAACAACTTTGTATCACGCCCAACTATTTGAGTGAGTTGTTTAAAAAACATACAGGTCAGAATGTATCTGAATATATTATAGATTACCGGCTGGAGAAAGCTTGTCAATTTCTTAAGAATCCGCAGCTTAGAATAGGAGAAGTTTCAGAAAAAGTGGGAATTAACGATGTTCGTTATTTCAGCAGTATGTTTAAGAAAAAATATAATCTTACGCCGACAGAATACAGAAACAAACAATAAAAGATAAAAACCGTAAATATTAAACAAAAGTAGAAAGTTATCACATTGAAAATGCAACAAAATATACTAAAATTGAAGTATAAGATATCAATGCGCAAATGATATATCGACACAAAAATGAAAAACAATGGAGGTACATTATGGGGGCTTTTCAAAGACAGATAGGCGATATGGTAGAATTGACACCGGAAGGTGAAAAGGAAATCCATAAATACAAAAATAATTATGCAGATGCGACAAAACCATTGAGTTCAAAAGAGCGTAACTGGTCAGCATGGGATATGGGAAATCTGTGGATTGGTATGATTGTATCTATCGCAGTATATCAGGTGGCAAGTGGACTGATCGTATCTGGTATGTCATGGGCACAGGCATTGTTAACGATTGTATTAGGACATACACTTGTCATGATTTTTGCAGTTGTTCTTGGACATTTCGGTACAAAGTATGGACTTGGTTATCCGATGCTCAGTAAAATGGTGTTTGGATCAAAAGGAACTGTAGTCCCGTCAATTGTCCGTGGAGTACTTGGGTGTTTCTGGTTCGGTGTTCAGGCATGGATTGGCGGTCAGGCACTTAATGCAATTATCGGAGCAATCATTCCGGTATGGCATGGACTTGGATTTAAAGGTTTATTTATTTCATTCTTATTATTCTGGGCAATGAACGTATATATTGCAGGATCAGGATCCAGTGCATTACAGAAACTGGAAAAGTTTGCAGCACCTGTATTGATCGTGTTGAGCTTTATCGTAATCATCTGGGGAATTAGAAGTGCAGATTGGAGTGTGTCGAAACTTCTTTCTGATCCATCTCTTCAGGGAGATCCGTCCAAGAACTTCTGGACACTGTTCTTCCCGGCATTGTCTTCAATGATTGCATTTGACGGTGGTATTGCACTGTCTATGGCAGATTTCACAAAGAATTGTAAAACACAGAAGGCACAGGCAGCAGGACAGCTTGTCGGGGCACCTGTAATGACAGCATTCATTTCCTTTGTAGGAATTTGCGGAACAGCAGGAGCAGCAATTGTATTTAAAGAAGCAATCTGGGAGCCGGCAGTTCTTGTAAGTAAATTTGACAACCCGTTTATTGTAATTATTTTCTCGTTGTTCATTATTATGGCAGTACTGACAACAAATGTTGCAGCAAATCTGGTTCCACCGACAAATGTTATCGCAACTTTATTTGCAAAGAAAGTAAGCTACAAAAAGGCTGCTTTGATTGCAGCAGTACTTGCTTTATTTGCTCAACCGTGGAATGCACTGGCAAGTGCGTACGATTTGATTTATAATGTATGTGGAATGCTTGGAGCGTTGCTGGGACCTATCTCAGGATTATATCTGGTATCCTATCTGTTTGAGCATAAGACAGAGGTTGATATGGTTGATATGTACAAGGAAGACGGCGGAAAATATTATTATTCAAAAGGCTTTAATGTACCGATCATCATTATTTTTGTGGCAGCAATGATCATTATCTTTGCTGGAAAATATATTGCACCACTGAAATTTATCTTTGACAATGCATATGTAGTAGGAAGTATCGGTGCAGGTCTTGCATACTTTATCTATATTAAAGCTGCAAAAAGAGGTTAGAAACAGCACTCATCAGGCACAAAAATCACCGCAGCTATGGAAAGCATAGACTGCGGTAGAAGTATAACTGAAACTAAGAGAGGAGTGGAAGTATCATGAAAACACTTGTAAAAAATGGAATGATCGTATCACCGGAGGACACTTATGAAGCAGATGTCCTGATTGAGGATGGTGTGATCGAATGTATCGGAAAGAACCTGGAAGCAAAATTTGGGGATGCAGATAAGGTGATCGATGCAAAAGGAAAATATGTTCTCCCGGGAGGTATTGATGTTCATACGCATATGGATATTGATGTCGGAATCGCGAGAGCAGTAGATGATTTTTATACAGGTACTGTTGCAGCCGCATGCGGCGGAACTACAACAATTGTAGACCATATGGGATTCGGACCGGCAGGATGCCCGCTACATCATCAACTGGATGTATATCATGGACTGGCAGACGATAAAGCTGTTATCGATTATGGATTCCATGGAGTAGTCCAGCATGTAGACGAGTCTATTTTAAATGAGCTTGAGACAATGATGGATGACGGAGTCCAGAGCACAAAGGTATATATGACTTATGGCTATAAGATTGATGATGATGGTATTTTAGAAGTTCTTAAGAAGATGAAAGAACTGCATGGAATCACAGCATTCCATTGCGAGAATCATTATGTGGTAGAGCATCTGAAGAAAGAATATGGTGATGCCGGAAAGACAGCGCCGATCTATCATGCAAAGAGCAGACCGAATCTTGCAGAAGCAGAGGCTGTAAGAAGAGTCCTTTATCTTGCGAAGCTTGCAGGTGATGCACCGGTGTATATTGTACATCTTTCTTGTAAGGAAAGTCTTGAAGCAGTTGAAGAAGCAAGAAGAAACGGACAAAAAAACATTTTTGTTGAGACATGTACACAGTATCTGACACTTACAGAAGACAGATATAAAGATCCGGATGGATTGAAATATATTATGTCTCCACCGCTTCGTACACAGCAGGATCTTGATGCGCTGTGGAAAGGATTAGAGGCAGGAGAGATTCAGATCGTTGCGACAGATCATTGTCCATTCAATTATGCAAAAGAGAAACAGGACGGCAAGGATGATTTTAGAAAATGTCCGAATGGAGCTCCGGGAGTTGAAGAAAGAATGATTCTTCTTTTCTCAGAAGGTGTAATGAAAAACAAAATCAGCATCAACAAGCTGGTAGAAGTTGCCTGCACAAATCCGGCAAAGGTGTACGGAATGTATCCTAAGAAGGGAATTATTGAACCGGGAGCAGATGGAGACCTTGTGATTATTGATGCTGATGCAAAACAGACACTGACTCACGAGATGATGCACGGAGCTGTTGATTATACTTCTTATGAAGGAACGGATCTGCACGGAAAGATTGATCTCGTAATGCAGAGAGGAAATATCATCGCTGAAAATAATGAATTTAAAGGTAATCGAGGAGATGGAAAGTATCTCTACAGAAAACCTTTTTTAGGAGATTTATAATCGAAAGTCAGAGAATCTGAAATATACAGAACTCAAAAATAAGGGATAACAAGGCATGGAAGATACCAGGAAAAAAAAGAAAATAAAAGCTGAGACAGGCTTTATTGTTGCAGTATTACTTATCATTGTCGCAGTAATCGAAGGAACTACTTACCGAAAAATTATTCCGGTCAATCAGCCGAAAGTTGTTGTAATTCTTCCGGGAGATACAAATGATCAAAGTTGGAATACGGGAAATTACGAAGGGATTCTTGCAAATCAGAACAAAGATAAGAAAATTGATCTGGAGTATCAGAGTAATGTCGAAGAGAAAGACTTTGAGGCAGTGATTCGCAGATATGCAGAAGATAATTATAATCTGATCATACTTGCAGGATCACAGTTCGAGGAGGTTGTTTCTTCCGTGTCAGGAGATTATCCGAAAGTTGATTTTTGTATTTTAAATGGCCGATCGGCATCAGGTAAAAATACATTCTCTGTTTATCCAAAAGAAGAGGAGGCAAGCCATCTGGCGGGAATCATTGGTGGAAATCTGACGAAGACAGGAGCATTTGGCATTATTGCCGGTTATCCGAATGAGGCAATGGAGACCTTGCTGGATCAGTATGAAAAGGATGTTCGTCAGCTGGCTGCGGATAGAAAGCTTCCGAATGCAACAGTACTCAGGGCCTATGCGAATAGTTGGGAAGATGAGGAACTTGGAAAAGAGATTGCAAACCAAATGATCGGAAAAGGTGCAGATGTTTTATTTATTTACGCAAATAAAGTTGGAAATGGTTGCATTGAGGCTGCAAAGGAAAATGGAGTAAAGGTGATTGGATTTTCAGAGAATCAAAATGATCTTGCTCCGGGAACGGTTGCAGCATCGATTAAGTTTGATTTCGGGAAAATATATTCCTGGATTTTGGATCATTATATGGATGGAAAACTCAATGGTAATGAAGTTTATGGAGTAGGTATCGAAGAAGAAATTTTTATTCCGATTTTTACAGATGAAGTACCAAAGGAGGTACAGCAGACGGTAGAAAATAATATGAAATAATAAGAGACCCCCCAAAACAGAACTGTTCACACGGTAATGTTTTAGGGGTTTTTTTGTAGTTATATATTTCAGACCATTACATTAGATCAGATGCGTACTTTCCAATTTCTCCATAAATGTCTCATTCATCTTGATGATCGGTTTTCTAAGAAGTAGTCCAAGTAACAGTGAAGGAACGAGGAAGATTGCCAGTTTTCCAATTTCTGCTGCATAGGTTGTTCCGTAGAACCCTGCAATACATTCACGCATTGCATTCATGCTGTGTGTGAACGGCAGAAGTGGATAAACAACCTGGAAAAACTTCGGTGCACACTGGATCGGGAATGTTCCACCACTTCCTGCAACCTGCATTACCATCAGGACAACGGCAATTGCTTTACCGATATCTCCAAAGGAGACAGTCAGTGCATAGATCAGATTCACATAGACAAAGCTTGTGAACATACCGGTTAGTACAAACATTACCGGATGCTTACACTGAATACCAAGGAAGAAAAGATCTCCAAGACAGATGAGTGCACTTTGCATGAAACCGATAATGATCAGAAGTAGGATACGTCCGATATAGAGCTGATATTCTTTCGGATGGAATAGTTTCTTCTTTGTGGAATCAGCTACAGTGACTTTTAGCATGGCAGCCATAACAACAGCACCTACCCAGATCGCAAGAGTGGAGTAGAATGGAGTCATTGCAGACCCGTAATTTTCAATTGGATAAATCTTTTTCTCATCCAGTTTGACTGGGGAGGAGAGAAAAGATGAAATCGTTTCGGAGTCTTCGGATAACAGGTTTGTTACGGCAGCCATACCTTCTGAATCATCAGTGGAAAGTTTTGTAGCTACAGCCGTCAGCTTTTCAGAAGATTCTTTTAGCAGAGCAGCAGAATTAGTAAGTGCTGTCTGAAGTCCTGTAAGTCCGCTGGAAGCAGAGCCAGTAACGTTAGCAATATTTTCAATGCTGCTGTCAAGGCTTCCAAGCATAGAGGAGACAGAACCTGTTGTAGAACTCAATGAATTGGAAAGATTATCAAGATTTCCTTTTACATTTTGTTCGTAAGTTGTCTCGACTGCTTTGACAGAAGAGGTTGCTTCGCCGATCAGACTATCAAGTTCACTCTTTAATGTAGTGGCATTTGCAGTTGCTGTAGTAATTGAAGTTGCAGCACCGTTAATTTTATCACGGAGTGCAGTCTGTCGTTCAATTGCCAGCTGAATCTGCTGATTGATTCCATTGACCGCATTCTGAATCTCAGGATAATCTGAGGAGGCGTCTGCAATAGCAGATAATGCAGCAGAAAGCTGATTATACCCGTCAATGACATTCTGTACGCGGCTACTTACGGAAGACAATGCATTTGCTGCCGCCTGTGCATCTGAGTTGTAGGAACTTAAAGCCTTGTCAATAGTATCAGAGACAGCGGTGTAGAAGCTTGCATTCTGTGCTAATGCGTCAGAAATCGTGCTTGTAGTTCCGGACAGGGCAGCAGTTAATGAATCAATTCCGGAATCAGAATTCTTTAAGGAATTGAGGCTGGTTTTTGTGCCGGAACCGGTTTCCTGAAGAAATTCTGTTGTTGTGTTCAGCATTGTAACTGCAGAGTTTGTCATGTCAGAGAAGGACTGAACAGTTGCAGCAACAGTTCCAAGATCAGATCCCATCTGATTCAAATTACTACTCATATTGTTGATCAGAGAATCATCACCTGTCTTCTTTGCGATTGAATCTACCGTCTGAAATGCATCAAGTGCGGTCTGGGCAATTGTCTCAATGAATGTCTGATTAATCTGTTTCTGGACAGCCGTTGCGCCTTTTCCGGTAATGATCGGAGCAATCGCATTTTCTTTTTCATTTTCATAATAAGTCAGATCCGGATGTTCAGCTTCAGAAGAGAAGACACTCATCATTTTCTGGCTAAAGTCTTCAGGAATTACGATCGCTGCATAATATTCTCCGGATTTTACACCTTTTTGAGCATCTTTTGAATCAGTAAAAACCCAGTTGAACTGAGAATTTTTATGCAGAGAAGAGAGAATCTGATCTCCTATGTTAATCTTTACGGCAATAAGATCACTTTCATACCCTTTGTCATCACTTGCAACTGCAAGTTTCAGCGCACCTGTATTTCCATAAGGATCCCAGCTTGCGGAAATGTTAAACCATGCATAAAGAGTCGGAATTACAGTGATTCCCATAATAACGACCATTGCGATGACATTTTTCTGGATCTTCATCAGATCATTTTTCAGGATTAAAAAAATATTTTTCAAATTATTCCGCCTCCTTTCCACGGAAGTTTTCAAGCATTTCTTCATAAGACATGCCGGCAAGTTCTTTCTGTTCTTCTAATTTTGTATGAATGTATTCTACAACGATCAACCATACTGAGATCGCAATGATGGAAATGATCCATAAAGTCAGGAATACAATCTTTGATTCGAGACTGAACATCAGGATCAGGAAGATCAGAGGGATGATCGCAATGGCAAGGAAGCCGATACGAATCATCTTACGGTAATTGTTTTCAAATTTCTGTGCACGTTCAGCTGTTACAAGGCGAAGGTCTTCGATGGAAAGAGATGCCTGTAAGAGCATGGAGAGCTGTGTACTTCTGCTAAGTTCTGCTTCGTGAGGTTCGCACATCATAAATTCTGTCTCTGCCAGTTTCTTGTCGAACAGATGGTTCAGTCCGGAAAGAGCCGGGCGCAGTCCAAGTCCAATAAGCAGAGAGACCGGCACGTAGCACAGGAGCAGGATCAGAAGATCGTTGCGGAAGTTAGAACCATAGAAACCGGCAATTGCTTCACGCATAGCATTCACACCATATGTAAATGGAAGGAGTGGATGCAGTTTCTGGAAAAAGGCTGGTGTCATCTCAATCGGGTAGGTTCCGGAAGAACCAGGAATCTGCAGGATTACGAGAATAACACAGAGCGCTTTACCAATATGCTTAAATGTAAGTGACAGTGCATAAATAATATTTACATAGACGAAAGAGCAAACCATTCCTGTCAGGATGAATTGTGCCGGATGATTGCATTGGACTCCCGGAAGGAGTGTATCACCAAGGCAGACGATAAATCCCTGAACAAGACCAACTGCCATGTATAAGAGCCAGCGTCCAAAGTATAATGTTGTCTGTCCGTAACCGCGCATGGATTCGTCTTTGTCCACTTCCATCTTAAAGATTGCGATCAGTACGATACCGCCGACCCAGATTGCAAGATTAGAGTAGAACGGTGTCATAGAAGAACCGTAATTATCTACGGCATAATAAGTCTCCGTTTTAATTTCCACAGGAGAGGACATAAATGATGAGATAGATTCTGCATCAATGCCTTCAAGAGAGAGCAGTTTTTGGTATGTAGCAGAGCCTGTCAGTGCATTCAGATCCGTCTGAATTGTACTTAGTTTGTCGCTTACGGCACTTAAAGATTCCTTCGTACTGTCAAGAAGAGCTGTTGTATTTGCCAATCCATTTTCTAACTGGTCGAGCATATCATTGATCTGCTTAGAAGTAGCCGGTACTCCGTTTAGCATTCCTTCTACCTGACCGGTCAGTGTGGAAAATGTATCCAGTGTCTGACCGAGCAGTGGAAGAATATTCTGGTCAAATGTAGAACGGAAAGTGTGCAGGTTATTGATACTTTCTTTTGTCAGAGAAGTAAGCTGTTCCTGTGTTGCAGTTGTTGTATCAATCGCATCTTTGATTCCATTATTTCCAGTCTGAAGACTATTGATCAATTCCTGATTTGACTGGTTCTGAGTTTGCAGGGCAGAAATCTGTGCATTGATCTGATCTCCGATCGTTCCCGGAAACTTATTGGCAAGTTCCTGCATTTTTTTAAGAATATCTGCATTCAGTTCATTGACTGAGTTTGCATAACCAAGCGCATCACTGACAGAAGTGTTGATCTTTCCGGCTGCGGTAGCAAGTTCTGTCAGTCCTGTGGATGCTGAGCTGCTTGCCTGACCAAGTAAAAGTTCTCCGTCAGAGAGGGACTTAGAAAGTGCGGAAGAAAAATCTCCGGCAGAAGAACGTGTCGTATTCATGACAGAGTCAGCACTGGACAATGCATTTGCTCCGGATGTTGCTACATCTCCTAAAGATGTAGATGCATCTTTTGCATTCTCTATCAGCTTTGAGGTATTGGATGAGTCTTTACTGAATTTTTCTAGAAGCTGTTCGTATTCTTTGATATTATTATTTGCTTTTGTAAGCAGATCATTAATCTCTGCACTTGTTGAATTAACAGAGTCGGAAATGTTGAATACAGAATCCTTTAAAATCTCGGCAATTGTCTCAGATGCAACAGAGGAAAATGTGTTATTAACCTGTGTCTGAATCGTGCTTGCACCTGAACTGGTGATCTTTGGCGCAATTGCATTGAGTTTTTCATTGATATAGTATTCAAGTTCCGGAGTTTCAATCTTTCCGGACAGGACACTTAGCAGGGATTCGCTAAAATCTTGCGGAATAATGATTGCTGCATAATATTCACCGGATTTAACTCCTTTAATAGCAGCATCTTTGGAAACAAACGTCCATCCTAATTGGTCGTTTTCCTTTAGTTGGTCAATGATCTGGCTGCCGGCATTGATCGTCAGATCATCATGTGTGGCATCGGTGTCCAGATTTGCTACTGCTACCTTGATGCCGGAAGTATTGGCATAAGGATCGATATTTGCTGCAATATTAAACCATGCGTAGAGTGAGGGGAGAATAGATACTCCGATCAAAACAAGTATTGCTGCCGGATTACGGAGCAAGCGTTTCATATCGCGGCGAAAAATCCGAAATGCGTTTCTCATGGATAAAACTCCTTTTCTTAAAAATATTTCTAGTAATAGATACAATGTTGATTTTCATGTCAAAAAGTATTATATTAATGTAGAAACTAATTTACAACCATTAATCAATACTGGATATGTCTAATAATAGACGAAAGATTGAAAAATGTCTAGCAGGTGAACAAAATCATTCATTTAAGCCATAGAAACGTTACTGTTCACTCCCGTGTCAATCACTCCG
>OIZE01001406.1_pt1 | contig 14865 bp, 14 predicted proteins | sample 1588421 | NCBI WGS metagenome assembly OIZE01 (sample SAMN03283251) | human gut metagenome | biome: human-associated habitat; material: feces | host: Homo sapiens | place: USA | collected 2013 | reverse complement strand
TGTGCGGGGTCAAGGGGCAGAGCCCCTTGCGTTCTCTTGGGGGTCCAAGGGGGCCATTCTCTCACGTGAGAGAATGGCCCCCTTTCCCGTATCCCCCACGGGTGCGGGGGAAATGTTCCACCACTTACAAGTGGTCAATCAGCGCCCACAGCACTGTTTATATTTCTTCCCGCTGCCGCAGGGGCAGGGATCGTTGCGGCCAATCTTCTGGACCTTGCGGGGCTGCTTTTTCACCGTGCCGTCGCCGGAGGTGGAGGCGACGATGCCGTCGGCCACGCGCTCGCGCTTGACCTCGCCCTCGGTCTTGATGCGGGCGGAGAAGATGCGGCGCACCGTGTCGCCCTGAATGGCGGAGATCATGTCCTCAAACATCGTGAGGGATTCCTGCTTGTAGACGTCGATGGGCTTGTTGTTGCCGTAGGATTGTAAACGGATGGCCTGACGCAACTCGCTCATCGCGTCGATGTGGTCCATCCAGTATTCGTCGACCACGCGCAGCAGCACCACGCGCTCGAGTTCGCGCATGATGGGCGAGGTGACGGCGGCCTCCTTGGCCTCGTAATACTTCTCAGCGGCTTCATAGAAGCGATCGGTCAAATCGTCGGCGGAAAGGCCGGAGAGGGAAGAAGCATCCACAGCGCCGCGCGGGAAGTACGTGCCCTCGCAGCTCTTGAGCGCGTCGGCGCGGTGCTCGTCGTCGGTCTTGTCGTGCTCGCCGAAGGCGAAGGCGACCTGACTTTCGATGCTGCTTCTCAGCATGTTCAAAACGGTCTGCTTGATGTCCATGCCGTCGAGCACCTGCTTGCGCTGGCCGTAGATGATCTCGCGCTGCTTGTTCATCACGTCGTCGTATTCGAGTGTGCTCTTGCGGTACTGGAAGTTGCGGGACTCGACGCTCGTCTGCGCGTTTTCAATCGCCTTGGAGAGCGTCTTGTTTTCAATCGGCGTATCCTCGTCGAGGTTGAAGCGCTCCATCAGGTTCGTGATGCGCTCGCCGCCAAACAGGCGCAGCAGATCGTCTTCAAGCGAGAGGTAGAAGCGCGTCTCGCCCGGGTCGCCCTGACGGCCAGCACGGCCGCGCAGCTGGTTGTCGATACGGCGGGAATCGTGGCGCTCCGTGCCGATGATGAAGAGGCCGCCTGCCTCGCGGACCTTGTCCGCCTCACCGCTGATCTCTTCGCGGTGCTTTTCAAGGGCCTTGGCGAACATATCGCGCGCGTCGAGGATCTCCTTGTTGTCGGTCTCGGCGTAGCCGGTCGCCTCGGCGATGAGTTCGTCGCTGAGACCCGCCTTGCGCAGATCGGTCTTTGCCATGTACTCGGCGTTGCCGCCGAGCATGATATCGGTACCACGGCCGGCCATGTTCGTCGCGACCGTGACTGCGCCGAGCTTACCGGCCTGCGCGACGATCTCGGCTTCCTTTTCGTGGTTCTTCGCGTTTAAGAGGTTGTGCTTGATGCCCTCGCGGGAGAGCAGATACGAGAGCTTTTCGTTCTTTTCGATCGACACCGTACCGACCAGCACGGGCTGGCCCTTGGCATGGCAGGCCTTGACCTGCTCGATAACAGCGCGGTATTTTGCTGCCTCGGTTTTGTAGACGACGTCGGGGTCATCGATACGGGCGATGGGGCGGTTCGTCGGGATCTCGATGATATCGAGGTTGTAGATCGTGCCGAATTCCTCTTCCTCCGTGAGCGCCGTACCGGTCATACCGGAGAGCTTGCCGTACAGGCGGAAGTAATTCTGGAACGTGATGGTCGCAAGCGTCTTGCTTTCTCGCGCGACCTCGACATGCTCCTTGGCCTCGATGGCCTGGTGCAGACCGTCGCTGTAGCGGCGGCCGAACATCAGTCGGCCGGTGAACTCGTCGACGATGACGACCTGACCGTCCTTGATGACATAGTCGATATCGCGCTTCATCGTGCCGTGGGCCTTGATGGCCTGGTTGATGTGGTGCGCGATGGTGGAGTTTTCGGGATCGGAGAGGTTTTCAAGGCCGAAGTATTCCTCGGCCTTCTTCACGCCGCGGGCGGTGAGCGTCGCGGTCTTGGCCTTTTCGTCGACAATGTAGTCGGCGTCGATGTTGACGTCTTCCTCTTCCTTGTCGTCGCTCTCGGCGATGACCTTCTTGCGGAAGCCGCGTACAAGGTTTTCCGTGCGGGAATACATCTCCGTGGACTTTTCGCCCATGCCGGAGATGATGAGCGGCGTGCGCGCTTCATCGATCAAAATGGAGTCGACCTCGTCGACGATGGCGAAGGCATGTCCGCGCTGGACGAGCTCGCTTGCGTAGATGGCCATGTTATCGCGCAGGTAATCAAAGCCCATTTCGTTATTCGTGCCGTAGGTGATGTCCGCAGCGTAGGCCTTGCGGCGCTCCTCGCTCGTGAGGTCGTGGACGATCAGGCCGACCGTGAGGCCTAAGAAGCGGTGGACCTTGCCCATCCACTCGCTGTCTCGCTTGGCGAGGTAGTCGTTCACGGTGACGATGTGGACGCCGTTGCCGGTCAGGGCGTTTAGGTACGCGGGCAGCGTTGCCACCAGCGTTTTGCCTTCACCGGTCTTCATCTCGGCGATGCGGCCCTGATGGAGCACCACGCCGCCGACGAGCTGCACGCGGTAGGGGTACAGCCCCAGCACGCGGCGGGACGCCTCGCGCACGGTGGCAAACGCCTCAGGCAGGATGTCGTCGAGCGTTTCGCCGCTTTGCAGACGCGTCCTGAACTCCGGCGTTTTGGCCTGCAGCTCCGCGTCGCTCATCGCCTTGTATTCGTCCGCCATCGCTTCGATCTTGTCGACGATGGGGTAGATGCTCTTGAGCTCACGGTCGCTGTAGGAACCGAACATTTTACTAAAGAAACCCATATTCAAAACTTCCTTTCGTGGGAGCATAATGACACGCTTACAAGTATAGCATCCCTCTGCGCGATATGCAAAGGAAAATTTGCTGTATAATATGAATGGATTGTAAATAAATTCCGCCGCTGCGTCAGGCATGGCTTGCACTTTATATAGCCGCTGTGGTAAAATACAAAGCAAGATAGTACAAAGCGACGAAATGCCCTCCGACGGCGGAGGACAGAAGCATAAGGAAGAAGTTTTTTTCTCATCTAAGGAGGACATTCGCATGAAACTGCACTTTTACGGGGCCGACCGCTGCGTGACCGGCTCCTGCCACTGCCTGGAGATAAACGGTAAGAAGATCCTCGTCGACTGCGGCTTACAGCAGGGCCGCGACGAGCTCGACAACCGTTATCTCGCTTTCGCTCCCGGCAATATCGATATTCTGCTCGTCACCCACGCGCACATCGACCACACGGGCCGTATCCCGCTGCTGGTGAAAAACGGCTTCCACGGCCGCATCCTGACGACACGCCTGACAGCAGATTTGATGAAGATCATGTTGCTCGACTCCGCTCACATTCAGGAGAGCGACGCTGAGTACGAAAACCGCAAGGGCGAGCGCGCGGGCCGCGAGCATGTCGATCCGCTCTACACCGAGCAGGACGCGCTGGACGTCTTCAAGTACGTGACGACCTGCGAGTATAAAGAAAAGGTCGACCTCTGCGAGGGTGTGAGCGCGGTGTTCACCGACGCGGGCCATCTGCTCGGTTCCGCGTCCATCACGCTGGAGCTGGAAGAAAACGGCGTGCACAAGACGATCGTCTTCTCCGGCGATATCGGCAATGTCGACCAGCCCATTATCCGCGACCCGCAGCTTCTCAAAAAGGCCGACTACGTCGTGATGGAGTCGACCTACGGCGACCGCAACCACACCGAGGTCTGGAGCTATACCGACGAGCTTGCCGAGATCATCGACGAAACGCTCGGCAAGGGCGGCAATGTCGTCATCCCGTCGTTCGCTGTGGGCCGCACGCAGGAGCTTTTGTACTTTATCCGCGAGATCAAGGATCAAAAGCTCGTCAAGTCGACGCCGAACTTCCCTGTGTACATCGACTCGCCCCTTGCCAAGGCGGCGACGACTGTGTTCTGCGGCGACCTGCACGGCTATCTCGACGAGCAGGCGCTCGAGCTTGTGAAGGACGGCACGCACATGTTCACCTTCCCGAACCTCAACCTTGTTGAGTCGAGCGAAGAGTCCAAGATGCTCAACATGGACTCGACACCCAAGGTCATCATTTCCGCCTCCGGCATGTGCGACGCGGGCCGCATCCGCCACCATTTGAAGCACAACCTCTGGCGCGCGAACAGCGCGGTCGTGTTCGTCGGCTTCCAGTCGCCCGGCACGCTGGGCCGCAGATTGCTCGACGGCGTTGAAAAGGTCAAGCTCTTCGGCGAGGAGATCGCCGTCAAGGCGAAGATCGTCAACTTCCAGGGCCTGTCGTCCCACGCCGATCACGATCATCTCGTCCAGTGGATCAAGGCATTCGACCCGAAGCCGACGCACGTGTTTGTTGTCCACGGCGACGAGGACGTTGCGCCCGTGTTTGCCGAAGAGCTCAATTCCCTCGGCTTCCATGCGCACGCGGCCAAGTTTACCGAGTGCTACGACCTCGCTGCGAACGAAATGGTCAGCGAGGGCTACATTTCCGAGCGCAAGCGCACGGCGCAGAAGTCCCGCGCCGACAACCTCTACGCCAAGCTCGTGGCGGCAGCGGAGTCGCTGCTTGAGTTTGCCAAGCGCTGCAAGGGCAGACCCAACAAGGACATTTCTGCGCTCACCGGCCAGATCATCAGCCTGATCGAGCGCTTCCGCGAGTGATTTGAGATACACAACAAAAGGTACTTCGCGCGATAAAAGCGCGAAGTACCTTTTCTGAGAGGAGAAGACGATGGAGCTTGCCAAAAATCAGGAGCATACCGTCACCATCGAGGGCTATGGCGAGGGCGGCATGGGCGTTGCGCGCATCGACGGGCGCGTCGTGTTCGTCCACGGCGCGCTGCGCGGCGAGAAGTGCCGCGTGCTCATCTTAAAGACGCTCAAGAGCGTCGCCTTTGCCAAAGTGCTCGAGGTGCTCGAGCCGTCGAGCGAGCGCATCACGCCGGACTGCCCGTACTTCCCGCGCTGCGGCGGCTGCACGTACCGCCACATCCGCTATGAAGAAGAGCTGCGGCTGAAAAAGCAGCGCGTGCAGGACAATTTGTCCCGCATCGGCGGCAGTGATGTGACCGTTGAGGAGATCTTAGGCGCGCGGGACACGCTGCGCTACCGCAACAAGGCGCAGTACCCCGTGTCGAAGGACGGCGCGGTCGGCTTTTACCGCGCCCGCACGCACGAGGTCATCGAGTGCGAGCACTGCTTATTGGTCAAGCCCGAGGCCGACGCCGCGGCGGAGGCGCTGCGCGAATATATGCAGTCCTGCCGCGTCGCGGGCTATGACGAAAAGACGGGCCGCGGCCTTGTCCGCCATCTCTACATTCGCTCGAACGCGGCGGGGGAGAGCCTTGTCTGCGTGCTCGTGAACGGAGATAAATTGCCGAAAGAAGACCGGCTTGTCACGCTCCTGCGCGATGCGTGCCCGAAGTGCACCGGCATCGTGCTGGGCACGAACACGAAAAAGGGCAACGTCATCCTTGGCGACCGCTACCGCACGCTCTGGGGGAGCGACCGGCTTGAGGATACGCTCTGCGGCAAGACGTTCCGGCTGAGTGTGCCGTCGTTTTATCAGGTCAACCGCGTACAGGCCGAGCGGCTCTATGCGAAGGCCATCGAATTTGCGGGCCTCACGGGGCAGGAGACGGTGCTCGACCTCTACTGCGGCGCGGGCACGATCACGCTCGCACTGTCGGATCACGCGAAGAAAGTCCTCGGTGCGGAGATCGTCCCCGAGGCCATCGACGACGCGCGCGAAAACGCCGCGCGCAACGGCGTTAAAAACACGGAGTTTTTCTGCGGCGATGCGTCCGATGTGGCAAAAAAGCTCGCGCGCGAAAACCTGCGCCCCGACGTCATCACCGTCGACCCGCCGCGCAAGGGCTTGGCCGCCGACGTGGTGGAGAGCATCGCCGAGATGCAGCCGGGACGTGTCGTGTACGTCTCGTGCGACAGCGCGACCATGGCGCGCGACGTGAAGCGCTTAGCAGACCTCGGCTACACCGCCCAGCGCGCCTGCGCAGTGGACATGTTCCCAAGGGCGGATCATATCGAGACGGTATGTTTATTGTCCAAACTTAATGTGAAGCAACATATCGAGGTAGATATCCACATGGACGAACTTGATCTCACCGATGCGGAGAAGAAAGCCACCTATTCGGAAATCAAGGAGTATGTGCTGGAGCATACCGGACTCAAGGTCAGCAGCTTGTATATCGCTCAGGTGAAGCAGAAATGCGGTATCATCGAGCGAGAAAATTACAACAAACCGAAGTCCGATGATGCAAAACAGCCCCAATGCCCACCCGATAAGGAAAAAGCAATCAAGGAGGCGCTCAAGCACTTCGGCATGATCTAAGGAGGGCAAAATGGAGAGTTTACTTTCTTGCGAGTTTAATATGGACACTGCCTGTGTGGAGCTTCGCTTCGCAGACGGCAGCATGATTTCCATTGACTGCACCGCCGTGGAGAACGAGGTTGCAGACAATATGTATCAGCGGTCAGAGCTGGACTGGCTGATTTACAACGACCCGGCAGCCTATGCGGATTTGATTCTCAACGGCAACCCGGAAACATACTTGAAAACCGTAACAGAATATAAACCTTTGGACTGATTATCAGAGATAACGCAAGCCGCCTGTGCGGGCAATGAAAAATGCTCGTACGGGCGGCTTTTTATGATGAGATCTGATTTACTTCGTTACCAGCTCAAAAGTCACATCCGCATCACCGGTAGTGGAAAATACTTCCACACCCTCACTGATATGTCCAAGATGCTGGCGTTCAAACTGTTCTCCGTTCTGCTCATAGAGAATTACCAGACTTCCTTTCGGCGGCCAGTAAGCAATGTCACCCACTTCGTATCCGTCGGAGCGCAGCTCGTCAGTCGGCAATGCGTCAGCACCATAACGATAGCACATTTCTCTGCCATACAGGTCGCTCATAGAGAGTGTCATGGGCATCTGGTCAATCAAAGCCCGTGTTGTTGCGTTATCTTCCAATGTGGCGAAAAGTTCTGTATCGCCAACAGTAATTTTAATTTGCATATTTTCTGTTTCCTCCTGTGCAGGTGCTTCGGATTCTGTTGAAGTGACATTTTCCTGCGTATTATTTGGTGTACTGCTTTCAGCTTCATTTGTATCGGTTGTTTCTTTTAGGGCAATCGTCACATCAATCTGTCCCTCCAAAGCATCCAGCATTTCCTGCGGGCTTGTAATGTGACCGAGTTTTACAAGATTGCCGGTATTTGCGGAGTTTTCCTCGCCGCTTACAAAAATCACGAAGTTGCTTGCAGGTGTCCAAAAGACAAGATCGCCGTTCTGATACCCGGAAGTCACATCACTTTCAGAGTATTCAATGTCAAGGCTGTCACCGCAGAAATCATTATCGGAATCATTTAATGTAACGGTAAGGGGAAGCTGTGAAATCAAACTTTGTGCAGATACGGAATCATTCAAATAGGCTTCAAGAACCGTATCGCCAATGGTAAGCGTAACGGGTGTGCTTCCCGCAGTATCGTTTGTATTTTCATTATCGGCACTCGGCTGTGATGAACTTGCGGAGGGATTATCCGATGATGCGGGTACGTCGTTTTCAGTCTGCCCACAGGCTGCCAGTGCAAGCGTTAAAATAAGAGCCAATGCGATACACAATATTTTCTTCATAGTCAAAGTCTCCTTTTCTATTTCATTCCAATATCCGAAAGCCATTCGGATATATCTTCGCTGTGATCTTCACGCCCGGTACGAAGCGTAACGCCGTCTAAAACAGTTGCACCGTCTGCAAGAGAAGTGATATTTTCTACGCTTTCCTCAACACCCGCTCCCATTGTGGTACAAAACGGAATAATGGTTTTGCCCGAAAAATCGTATTCATCAAGGAATGTGCGGATCGCCATTGGTTCGATGTACCACCATATGGGATAACCGATATAAACGGTATCGTATTCGTCCATATTGTCTAAATGGGTGGAGAGTTCGGGGCGGGCGTCTGAGCGCATTTCTTCTTCCGCAATGGCTGACGCTTCTCTATGGCTGACGGGATAGGTTTGCACAGTTTTTATTGCGAACAGATCGCCGCCTACCTGCCTCTGAATTTCCATTGCCGCCGATTCTGTGTTACCGATTGATGGTGTAGCGTGAGCCGAAGCGTCAGCTCCCTCCGGTACAATATCAATCAGTGAAAAATAAGCGATCAGTGTTTTCCCTCCGGTTGTTTCTTCATTGGCTGTTGGCTGCCCGGATGATTGCATCGTATCAGTTCCCTCCTGTTCTGAGTTTTCTTGTTCGGATGACGAGGTCTGCGGGGTGCTGTCTGAGCTTACAGGATTCTCCTGTCCCCCGCCCGAACAGGCCGCAAGTGACAATAGCAATAATACAGATAAGCAAAAGGCTGCGATTCGTTTCATTTGAGTTCACTCCTTTTTCTTGGTTTTAATATTTTGGATAAGGTAAAAGCAAGGGCAGCAAACAAAATCAAAATGCAGAGATAATCCCCGAAAAAGAACAGGGCAGGTTCTTCATAATCGAAAAACGCATATTCCATCAGCAAAAACATTCGATCTGCAAGCTGTCTTGTAATAAATGCGTAAGTACCGTAAGCGGATAGTAGGGCAACGGATATTCTTCCTGCCATACCGAGCCATTTCTTTTGGAACTTGATTTTCTTTTTGAATATTCCGGCGATCATTCCAAAATGCAGGCCGATATGCGCCGATATGAACAGGTAGCCCCAAGAGGTTGAAATCATATGTAATTTGCGTCCGAACATTCCGGCTCTCAAGTTCAAAAAGGCGAACACTTCACGGGAAAGCATGATGCCGCTTATCATCATTCCGACCATTGCTGTAAATAAAAGCACATTTATGGTTGTCATTAAAATTCTAACGGCTGAATATTTGCCCTTGAACAACGTTTTGTACCAATTCAGATTCAGCATATGGTGCAGAACGAAAAGAGCAAAAAGGATTGTCCCGAGCCATTCGTGCAGGATGTTTCCTGTAATGTGGTATGCCATTTGCGCAAGAAACAATACGGTCATAAAAACATCAACCGATATTTTGAAAATTTGCTTTGGCTTCACTTTTCTTCCTCCTTTCGCTTTAATACGCAATATCAAGCCCGGCAAGCCAAGCCAGCAGCTCGTCTTTTGACTGTGCCACCTCCGGGCGGTATGCGCCGAATTCTTCTAAAGCGCCACTAAAAGACTGATGATTCTTTTCATTGCTTCACCTTATTTTTTTATTACATTCACTGGAATATCCTTATATGGTCCACTAAGTGTAAATTTATCTTGCAGTCCCTGTGTAAGATAAAGCTCACCCTGTTCCGTCAGAATCAGCACATCAATTTCTTTGTGCTTTTCCAAATAATTCTGCGTTTTTTCCAGTCCCATTACGAAAAATGCCGTAGCGAGAGCGTCACAAACCTTGCTTTCTTTTTCAACCACCGTTACCGAAGCAAGACCGCTCTGTGCAGGTTTGCCCGTTGACGGGTCAAGAATATGTCCGTATCGTTTACCGCTTTCGTCCTCAAAATATCGTTCATATGCACCGGAGGTTACAACGCTCACATCAGACAAAGAAAGCAAACCCAACGAATCTCTGTTGTCGGGGTGTTCTACGGAGATTTTCCAATCGCTGCCGTCCGGCTTTGAGCCGATCGCCCGGATATTGCCGCCCAAGCTGACAATAGCAGAGGTGACACCGTTTGCCTGTAAGTTTTCTGTTGCAAGATCGCAGGCATAGCCTTTGGCAACCGCACCAAGGTCTATATCCATTCCGGGTAAAAGCGTAACGGTGTTTTCAGAAAGGGAAATTTTATCATAGCCCACATACTGCATAAGCTCGGCAATCTGTTCATCAGTCGGAACTTGCTTACTTTCTGTTGTAAAACCCCAAGCGGTTAAAAGGGGATAAGTGGTAATGTCAAGGCTCCCGTCTGTTCGTTCCGCCATTTCAAGCGAAAACCGTAAAAGTTCTGCGGTTTTGTCGCTGACGGTAATACATTGACCTCCGCCGTGATTGATTGCATAAATTTCGCTCTGCTCATCGGTCACCGACCAAAGACTTTCGAGGTCTTTGAGCTGATTTTCCGCAGATTCTAAAACAAATTCCGGCACATCGTCATTCACTTTAATGGTATTGTAGGTATTCATTGCAAAAAATTCTCTGCTCATAACTTCGCCTTTCCCAGCAGGAGAGGATGAACATGAGGTGATCAACAGAATGCCTGCTGTAATAACTGAAAGCCATTCGTATCTTTTCAAGTTCTTCCCCTCCAATCGAGTTCCTATTTGGCGGTATAGCGCAGCCAGACGCAGCCGTCTTTTGCAGCTTCCACGCTTTTCAAATGAAATCCGACAGGCGCATGAGGCGGAAGTTTTTCACTGCGTTCAAACAGTGTCGGCGTATCGGTTGCACCATCTGCAACCGGGGCAATAATCAGGCTCAGTTCATCAATCAGCCCTGCCTGTGCAAAAGACCAGTTGAGAACACCGCCGCCGGACAATTTTAGCTTTTCAATGCCAAACAGGGATTTTAACTGCTTTACCGCCACAGTAAAATCGATCACATCTGTACCGGCAAAGATATAGGAAATTTCTTTTTCCCGTAAAAAAGCGAGGTAGGCATCGCTGACCTGTTCGGTAAGAATTTCGATAACATAGGCTTTGGGGCGTCCTGCGTATTCCACATAGTTCTGCTTCCAGCCAAGACGACCGGATGGATCAGCCGCAGCAATATAGTTTTCGGCGTTGCGAACCGCTATATAATCGTCATGCGGTATCATTGCTGCATTTTCCGGAAGCTCCGGCTTCTCATAAAAGGTAAAATTTTCGTCAATCGTTACTCTACCATTGATCCAAGCCTGCGGATGATAAAACTGATTGATGCGTTCATATTCCTCAAAAGCACTTTCTGCTTCCGGTGTTTCCATATACGAACCGGTGATTTTCCCATCCAAAGAAGTGCTCATGTGGCAGATAATATAAGGTCTGTCCATCTTTCTTTTCCTCCAATTAAAATAATCTGTTATATTCCTCATCAGATACCGGCTCCAGCCATTCGTTGGAAGAACCCTTTGCTGGAACCTCAATGGACAAATGGGAGAACCAGCTGTCCTTGGCTGCACCATGCCAGTGCTTGACTTCCGGGGCAATGTTCACCACATCTCCGGGATGCAGTTTTTGGGGCAGTCTGCCCCATTCCTGAAACCAGCCTTCGCCGCCAGTTACAAGCAAAATCTGTCCACCCTTGTGATGAATGTGCCAGTTGTTGCGGCATCCCGGTTCAAAAGTCACATTAGCAATGCTGATCGGCTCTTTTAGCAAGCGTTTGAGATAGCTCTGACCAATAAAGTAATCCTTATAAGCATCGTTGGGAGCACCCAGGTCAAACACACCGGGATTTTGCTGTTCCTTATTATTCATTTTCATAAACCTCCTTAGCCAGACGAAAAGCTGCCCAGGCATTAGGCCAGCCTGCATAAAATGCCGCATGAGTCAGTATCTCAGCCATTTCTTCTGCTGTGACACCGTGGCTTTTTGCGTAGGTAAGATGTACTTTCAGAGAGCTGTCCGTGATTCCTTTTGCCATCAATGCAACAACGGTAACGACACTGCGATCACGGAGGGACAGCTTATCCTCTCTTGACCATACCTCGCCAAATAAAACATCGTCATTCAATTCGGCAAACTTGGGGGCAAATTCTCCAAGCTGTTTTCTTCCTGCTGTTTGCTTCTCCATTTCATGTTCCTCCTGTCACTGATAAGACTTTTCTAAAATTGTGATGCACGCATTTTTATCAAGAGCTGCCGGATCATTCTGAAAAAGCCGTCCCATGGTATCAAAGGCATTTTCAACGATCTGCGGGATTTCCTCCGCTTTCATTCCATAGTCGCCCATTTTCAGGTCTTTCACATGACACTTTTCTTTTAACACTTCCAGTGCGGTAATAAAGTCCTCCGGCTGCTCTGCTTCGGGAAGCCTCATTGCTTTTGCCATACGGACAAAACGATCATCGCAGGCATGGACATCAAGGAAATGCTGATAATATGCTTTTGAAATCATGATGAGTCCGGCACCGTGTGGCAAGTTTCCATGATAGGCAGACATGGCGTGTTCCAGAGAATGTTCGCTGGTGCATCCGCTGATGGTCATAACCGCACCGGAAAGATTACTGGCAAACGCAATATGTTCTCTGGCTTCCATATCGCTGCCGTTTTTCACCACACGTGGAAGATAGGCTGCCACATTCTCAATAGCCGTCAGTGCATACATATCTCCCAGCAAGTTTGCTTTGTTGGAAATATAGCACTCCACGCTGTGGAACAATGCGTCAAAACCCTGATAAGCGGTAAATTTTGCCGGAATGGATTTTGTCAGCTCCGGGTCAACAACAGAGAGTACCGGAAACAGCGCAGGATTCCCAAAACCGATTTTCTCATGGGTTTCCTCATTGGTGATGACCCCTGCTGCATCCATTTCGGAGCCGGTTCCGGCTGTTGTAGGGATTGCAATGATCGGCAGCGGTTTCTTCTGAATGATTTTTCCCTTTCCGGTACCGGCGGTGACATAGTCCCAATAGTCCCCATCGTTGACTGACATAAGCGCAATGGCTTTCGCTGCATCAAGCACGCTGCCACCGCCAAGTGCAACGATAAAATCGCAGCCGTTTTCACGGGCAATCTCTGCTCCTTCCATAACCGTGGATTTCAGCGGATTTGCCTGTATCTGGTCGAACACTACCGCCTGTAGCCCTGCGTGGGCTAATTCCTGTATTACCGTATGGAAAGAACCGTTTTCTTTCACAGATTTCCCATTTGAGATCACAAGCAGAGGCTTTTCTCCCGGCATAACCTGATTGTGTAATTCATTTATTTTTCCTCTGCCGAAGATGACTTTCGTAGGTATATTCATTGTATAGCTCATAATGTTCCTCCCTGTTTTTTCTTGTTCCAAATCATGAAGTCCAGATTATCAAGAAGCTGCTGCTTCTTATGTATGTCGCTAAGCAGCGATTTCCTCTGTTTCCGCAGCATACGAATCTGTTCTTCATCCGTTCCCATATTTTCCGTAAGATGAAGGAATTTCTTCGTTTCTTCCGTTGAAAACCCGGCACTCAAAAGGGTTTCAATCAGTCCGATTCGTTCAAAATCCTCCGCACAATAATCTGTGGTGCCACAGGTACTCCCTGTGCTTTTTATAAAACCGAAAGACACATATTGTTTCAGCCTACCGGGTGGAAGATCAAATTTCTTTTCAGCTTCCTCTAAGGTCATTTCAACCGCTCCTTTCCACGATAAAACGGCATAAAAAAATATAAGTGCCGCCGGACAGCATTTGCTTCCGATTACACTTATATTTTAATTCTTGTATAGCAGTATGTAAAATGCTTATATCAAATGTGAAAGTATGCGCTTAAAGCATAGATTTCAAATATTCCAGAAACTTTCCCGATGCGCCAAAGCTTGGCTGGAATTTTTTCCACGCAAGCACAGATGTCATAGACAGTTCAGGAAACAATGGCTTAAAAACGAATTTATCACTGCCAAATAAATTAACTGCTCCCTCGATGGTCAGAGCGGACGCAGCTCTGTTATTTACCAACAAAGCAACATTCGTAATGATATTGTAGGTTGCAAATATATCCAGTTCAGAGAAAGGCTTGCCGAGCCAGTGTTCCAATTCATTTTGCAGAGAGCGTCTGTCTGTGGTAATCAGGGGAATAGACTGCAAGTCAGCTTTGGTTATATATTCTTTCTCCGCCAAAGGGCTGTCTGACCGAAGAAGAAGTCCCCATTTTTCTTTTGCAGGCATCCGAAGATAATCATATTTTGTGATGTCAATCGGTTCCAGCAGAAGTCCGAAGTCGAGCAGCCCCTGATCCAGTCGTTCCTTTACATACTCAGCACTGTTGGTGTAAAACTGGAACTGTACCCTTGGATATTTTTCTCGAAAACTCTGCATAGCCGGAAGCAAAAATTCAACTGCACTCAACCCGCCGCTTCCGATTGAAATAATCCCGCCAACTTCATTCTGTTCTTCAAATTCACTCTCGATTTTATTTATTAGACTGACAACTTCTTCCGCACGGCGACGAAGCATTACTCCTGCATCCGTCAGGGTCAAATGCTTGCCACGGATAAAAAGTGGAGTTCTCAGCTCCTCCTCCAGCTGCGCCATTTGGCGGCTTAGTGTCGGCTGGGTCACATGAAGCGACTCTGCCGCCCTCGATATATTTTCTTCCCGGACAACAGCCAGAAAATATTGTAGTACACGAAATTCCATGGGTTTGCCTCCAATTATGTGTTTCCTAGTACTATATTTAATACCACCACGGCAACTCCAGCCGAAAGTTATCCAGAGCCAGCTTTTCCGTGGACTTTGCTCTGCTCTCTGAAAGGTGGAAGTGCTTTGCTGTTTCATTCAGAGGGTGGAGCACATCGTCCTCAAAGCCGAAGCGATACCAGAGGTAGGCTTTCTCTCGTTCCTCAATCATTTGCAGAGCCGTGTGGATTTCTTCATGGGTTTCCTTTGCAATGTAAATCTGCTCCGGGTTCGTTACTCTGGAATCTGCTATAAACTCATGCTGCCCCTTGTTTTCATCCTTTTTGACTTCATCCAGACGGATAATGCAGTCCAGATTCTTGGCTTCAAAGGTGGGATTTTGCCTGCGGATGTAGTCCAGCATGGTATTATGAATAGCCGGGGCAGCATAGGTCAGAAATTTGTTCCCGTAGTCGGGCTGAAAACTGTTTATGCAGCCCAGAAGCCCCAATGAACCCTCCTGCACCAAATCGTTCAGTTCAAT
>OIZE01001397.1_pt1 | contig 14913 bp, 11 predicted proteins | sample 1588421 | NCBI WGS metagenome assembly OIZE01 (sample SAMN03283251) | human gut metagenome | biome: human-associated habitat; material: feces | host: Homo sapiens | place: USA | collected 2013 | reverse complement strand
CTATATCGTGAATGGACAGCAAATTCCTTACCATCTGATAGACATTGTAGACCCCGGATACAAATATAATGTATTTGAATTTCAACGTGATTTTTTGAATGCCTATGACCAAGTGAGATGGAAGGAAAAAATTCCTATATTATGCGGAGGTACGGGGATGTATCTTGAATCCGTGCTGAAAGGATATAGGCTGCTTCCTGTTCCAGAGAATCCTAAACTTAGGGACTCATTAGCGGGTAAATCATTAGCGGAACTCACCCGGTTGTTGTCAACTTACAAGAAACTTCATAACTCTACGGACGTAGATACTGTAAAACGAGCTATCCGGGCCATTGAAATAGAAGAGTATTACAAGCACCAATCAGCGGAATGCCGTGAGTTTCCGCAAATTCATAGTTTGATCATTGGAGTGGATATAGCCCGTGAGTTACGTCGTGAAAAAATATCCCACCGTTTGAAGCAGCGTTTGGATGAAGGGATGGTAAACGAAGTGAAGGCTTTGTTGGATAGTGGTATTTCTTCCGAGGATTTGATTTATTACGGATTGGAATATAAGTATTTGACTTTATATGTTTTGGGTGAACTTTCTTTCAATGAAATGTTTCATCAATTGGAAATAGCTATCCATCAATTTGCCAAACGGCAGATGACCTGGTTCCGGGGCATGGAGCGGCGAGGGTTCACTATACATTGGCTGGATGCTTGCCTGCCTATGGAAGATAAGGTGGAAAAAATCATTAATTTGTTACACACTAAAAACTAAATGTTATGGCTGTAGAACCAAACAGATGGGGGATTATTTATAATCCGAAAGCCGGAAGCCGTAAGACTCAGAAGCGTTGGAATGAGATACGTAGCTATATGGAAAACCGTAAGGTGGTTTTTGACTACGTACAGTCCGAAGGTTTTGGGTCGGTGGAACGACTCGCCCGTACCTTGGCTAATAATGGTTATCGAACTATTGTGATTGTAGGTGGAGACGGGGCGATCAATGATGCTATTAATGGTATTATGACTTCTATGGTGGAGGATAAGACAAATATCGCTTTCGGAATCATTCCTAATGGCATTGGTAATGATTTTGCCAAATATTGGGGGTTGGATGAGGATAATTATAAAGCGGCGGTAGATTGGATTATAAATCGTCGTCTGAGGAAAATTGATGTGGGGCGTTGTAATTATTTTGATGGAGAGAAACATACTTCCCGCTATTTCCTGAATGCCATATATATAGGTTTAGGTGCGCGTATTGTACAGATCTCAGATGGTACCCGCCGTTTTTGGGGAATACGTGAGTTGTCTTTTGCCGCTTCCATGTTCCTGTTGCTGTTTGAACGTAAATTGTACCGCACGCATCTTTGTATCAACGGCGAACATATTCGTGGACGTATCATGACGGTATGTGTGGGAAGTGCCCGTGGATACGGTTTGACACCTAGTGCAGTTCCTTATAATGGCTGGTTGGATGTGTCGGTTATTTATCGTCCGGAGTTAATTCAACTTTTCTCGGGTATGTGGATGCTGTTGCAGGGACGTATTTTAAATCATAAAATGGTGAAACCTTATCGTACACGGAAAGTAAAAGTACTACGTGCGCAGAATGCTTCTGTCAGTTTGGACGGGCGTATTTTAGACCGCCATTTCCCTTTGGAAATTACGATCCAGCCTGAAGCTATAACTTTGATTATCCCTAATTAAAAAATATAGATATCCATTTCTTGTTTTAAGAGTAAAAGCAGAGTAGATATCTCAACGAATAGACGTAAGATAATGACAATTTCAGATTTAAGAAAGACAGATAATTTCTTTTTATTGGCTGGTCCTTGTGTGATCGAAGGAGAGGAAATGGCTCTCCGAATAGCAGATCGTATTGTGAAAATAACAGATAAACTGGGTATTCCCTATGTGTTTAAAGGGTCTTATCGTAAGGCTAACCGTTCCCGTTTGGATTCGTTTACAGGAATAGGTGATGAAAAGGCTTTGAAAGTACTTCGTAAAGTACGGGAAACTTTTGATATTCCTATAGTAACCGATATTCATAGTGCTGGAGAAGCTGCTATGGTCGCTGAGTATGTGGATGTGTTGCAGATTCCTGCCTTTCTTTGTCGCCAGACTGACTTGCTGGTGGCGGCAGCCCATACCGGAAAGATTGTCAACATCAAGAAAGGACAATTTTTATCACCTGGTGCCATGCGTTTTGCTGCTGACAAAGTGGTGGAGGCGGGTAATGATCAGGTTATGCTGACTGAACGAGGAACGACTTTCGGGTATCAGGATCTGATTGTAGATTATCGGGGTATTCCGGAAATGCAGACTTTAGGTTTTCCTGTGATTCTGGATGTGACACATTCTCTGCAACAGCCTAATCAAACTGCTGGTGTGACAGGTGGTATGCCGCAGCTTATTGAAACGGTAGCCAAGGCTGGCATAGCGGTAGGAGTGGACGGTTTGTTTATGGAAACCCATGAAGACCCTTCTGTAGCTAAGAGTGACGGAGCGAATATGCTGAAACTGGATTTATTGGAAGGGTTATTGACCAAACTGGTGAGAATCCGTCAGGTGTTATAAATGTTATTTGTTGGGGCTTCACAGGTAAGATGGGTTAATTTATTTGGACTATGGGGCAACTTGCATGAATAGTATAAAATAAGGCCGGTTCTTGCAGTAGAAATCGGCCTTACCTTTCTTTCTCCATTAAAACAGAAGAAAGAATAGAAGCAGATGTGGATTATTTTTTTAGAATATAAGCCTTCATGCGGGCTATATCATTTAAGTAATCTTGCAAATCTTGTTCATGGTCCTCTTCTTCTGCCATAATATGTTTGGCAATATCACAAGTGGTGAAGTCAATTCCGTTTGTGAATTCGGCAATTTGCTGATAACGGTAGATGGCACAACGTTCGGATTCTACATTTTGTTTCAACAAGATTTCCGAACCGAAATCTACGGGCGCATCATATTTGCAGCGAGCTAAATCAAACCATTGTTTAGGGTCAAGTACGGGTACGCCTTCCAATTCAATGATACGGTCGGCCAATAATTTTGCATGGTTATATTCCTCGGCTGCATGTTCTTGAAACTCGCGTTGTACATCACCGCGCATAGCGCCTTCTACTACGAATGAACCTACCCAGTATTGGTAGAAAGCCAACCATTCTTCAGACAGAGCTGCATTCAGCTGAGCCAACAAGTCCACAATGTCAATTTTATCCTTCAGGATATTCACAGATTCTTTAGCCATAATGTAAAGTTTAAGTTAGTGTTTATTATTATTTAGTCCACAGCGGGTATAGTCATGTCGTCTAACACACCTATGCCTTCCTGGTCTACATCTTTTTTTACGTCAGAACTGGTATAAAGCCAGATACCGAATCCCAGCACAAATAAAATAAGGAGGATGATTCCCCATAATTTACCTTTACTCATAGTTTCTTGGTTTTAGTTTCTTTAATAACAGCTGGTGCTGAAAAAGGTTTTGTAAGTAGAGAAAAAAACAGGCGTCTGTTATGGAAAAACGGACGCCTGTGTGTGTGAAGTATGAATTGATATTAGATTTTATCCTATTTTGCTGATTTTTTTTAGTTTCTCTTCATCAATGATTTTAATTTTTCTACCGTCGATGGTAATTAGTTTTTCAGTTGCAAAGTTAGAAAGCGTACGGATTGCGTTCGAAGTAGTCATATTTGATAAGTTTGCCAAATCTTCTCGTGAAAGGTAAATGCTTAGTGTAGATTCATCTTCTTCTACTCCATAAGTATCTTTCAAAAATAACAGAGATTCTGCCAATCGCCCACGAATATGTTTTTGTGTAAGATTTACGGTTCTTTCATCAGAAATTCCCAAATCGATAGAAAGTTGGCGGATAAAGAACAAAGCTAATTCTGAGTTGTCTTTTATCAGTTTCATAATGGCCGGCATGGGAATAAGGCAGATAGTGCAAGGCTCGAAAGCGGAAGCAGCTGTCACGAAGTTCCCTTCGGCAAAAAAAGCTCGGTATGCGAAATATTCTTTCGTCTTTAATACGCGGATAATCTGGCTACGTCCTCCCACACCTTCTTTGTAGATTTTTACTTTTCCACTAAGAAGACACATAAGGTGCATCGGAGTTTCTCCTTCGCAGTATATCGTCTCATTCTTTTTATACTTTTGTATCGTAAAGTTCTGAGCCAAGAACTCTCTTTGTTCCTGTGTTAAAGGTTGCCATAAGTCTGGTATACTTTCAGCAATCTCAGTTTCTGATAATTCTTTTCTAACCATAAACGTGCTATAAAACCGTGTTATAGAGCACAAATATAAGAAGAAAAAATAAAAGGACGAAGTAATCAGAAGAAAAAAGAAAGATATATTATTAATTTATCTTCAAAAAATAACAAAAGGATAGGTTTTTATCTCCTATCCTTTCTTTTTTGTGTGAAATTTTATTTGGTGAACAGTAATTCACGATATTTAGGTAATGGCCAAATCTCATCGTCTATTTCTAGTTCCAAATGGTCAATATGGTCGCGGATTTCTTCCAAATATGGACGCACTTGTTCCTCGTAACTGAAGGCTTTCTCTACTTGGCTTCCCAAATGATTTGCTACTTTTCGGGCTTCTGTCATGTTGTGCACGGCTTTTTTAATAGCAAGTATGCGGTTTTGAATTTCACGTACCAAATTCTTCCGGTCCTCGGTCAGTTTTTCATATTCTTCGGTGGAGAATATCTCTTTTAGACCACGAAGATTTTCTAATAGTCTGTTCTGATAAATTACAGCTGTGGGAACAATATGATTGATGGCCAGGTCGCCTAGTACACGGCTTTCAATCTGGACCTTTTTAGTAAACTTTTCCAGTTCCACTTCTATACGGCAAAACAATTCATTTTCATTGAATATTTTTTCGCCTATCAGTACTGCACGAGATTGTTTATCGTTGAACTTCAGGATGGCTTCGGGTACATGGCAGATATTAGTCAATCCGCGTCGCGCGGCTTCTGCTTTCCATTCTTCCGAGTAGCCGTCACCTTCAAAACGGATGTTTTGTGAAGCGATAATGGTTTCTTTTAATACCTTGTATAGAGCTTCTTCCTGTTCCATCCCTCCGTTTACTAATTTATCTATCTGGGTCTTGAACTCATTCAACTGGTGTGCCATAGCGGCATTGATAACAATCATTGATGCGGCACAGTTAGCAGATGAACCTGCGGCACGGAATTCAAAACGGTTTCCGGTGAAGGCAAAAGGAGAGGTACGGTTACGGTCTGTATTGTCTTGCAATATGGCAGGTATGCGCCCGATACCCAATTGCAATGCTTTCTTTTCATCAGGGGTCAGTTCAGCGTCATTCAGACGTGCCACTACTTCGTCTAACATATGGGAAAGATGACGTCCTAGGAAAATAGACAGAATGGCGGGAGGTGCTTCATTTGCTCCCAGGCGATGGCTGTTTCCGGCACTGACAATAGAGGCACGTAGTAAATCCTGGTTTTTATAGACCATCATCAGTACGTTGACTATGAAAGTCAGGAAAAGCATATTTCCTTCCGCAGTCTTGGCAGGAGAGAACAAATTGATACCTGTGTCTGTACAAAGTGACCAGTTGTTGTGTTTGCCCGATCCGTTTACTCCCTTGAATGGTTTTTCGTGGAGCAGTACAGTAAAATTATGTTTGGAAGCGATACGCTTCATCAGGTCCATTACTAGCTGGTTGTGGTCGTTGGCTAGATTTACATCTTCAAAAATAGGGGCTAGCTCAAATTGGTTGGGAGCCACTTCGTTATGCCGTGTTTTTACCGGAATTCCTAGTTTGTGACATTCTAGTTCCAACTCTTTCATAAAGCTGGTTACACGTGGAGGGATGGAACCGAAGTAGTGGTCATCTAGCTGCTGGTCCTTGGCAGACGAGTGTCCCATTAAGGTGCGTCCGGTCAGACAAAGATCCGGACGTGCATTATATAGTGCGGTATCCACTAAAAAGTATTCTTGTTCCCAACCTAGATTGGCGAATACGCGTTTTACGTTTGGATCGAACATTCTGCAAACTTCAGTTGCTGCTTTGTCTACAGCACCTAATGCCTTCAATAAAGGAGTTTTATAGTCGAGTGCTTCGCCTGTATAAGAGATGAAGATAGTAGGAATACAAAGTGTGCTGTCTACAATGAAAGCCGGAGAAGAAACATCCCATGCCGTATAGCCTCGGGCTTCAAATGTGTTCCGGATACCGCCGTTGGGAAAACTGGACGCATCCGGTTCTTGTTGGATAAGCAGTTTGCCCGAGAAGCGTTCTATAACATTACCGTCATCACCGAATTCAATAAAGCCGTCGTGCTTTTCGGCAGTTCCGTCAGTCAGAGGCTGGAACCAATGAGTGTAGTGGGTAACATTAAAGGTCTTTGCCCAATTCTTCATGCCATTGGCTATCATGTCGGCCATTTCACGATTGATAGGGGTACCTTTCTCAATTGCGTTTATTACTGCTTTATAAGCCTCACTAGGCAGATATTCCTGCATTTTTTTACGGTCGAATACGTGGTTACCGTAATAATCAGCTAACTTTTCAGAGGGGTAGTCAACTTTAACGGGGCGTCTGTTGGCTAACTCCTGTAGAGCAAAAAATCTCATTTTGGACATGTTGTCTTTCTTTTACTGGTTGTTGGCTGCAAAAATACTGCTTTTTGATTAATAATTCGCTATATCGCTAATCATTTTTCATTTCTGTTAAGGATGTTAATTAAGTATTATCATGCATCAGCCTGTTGGTTTTTGTTTATATTTGCTCTTCAAATGATGAAAAGAAAGTACATTGATGCACTATATACGGATTGTCAGACTGATTATATTTTGTCTTTTGTTACCTTTAGCTGTTCAGGCTAAGAGGGAAAAGGTTGATATGCCCGACAAGCCGGTGGTGTCTGATTCCATTCTTCAGTGTATTTTCCAGTTTTCGCCGTTCTATTCCCGTATCATTGATGAGTATAAGGCTGATTTATATATAAAAGGAAAAGTAAAGGTACATAAGCGCAATCACCTTATCCGCTATGTACCGTCCATGTTCCGTTTCGAAAAACACATCAATGATTATCTTATGGAGTCTCTTAGTGAGTTGCATTATACGGCCCCTGATATATACGACCGTAAGATAAAAGCGGTATCCACTACATTTCCACGTAACAGGGGACAGATAACGGATGTGATGGATTATTTGAACATGAATATCTATTCTTCTTCATTGATGTCCGATAAACTTCTTTCTCCGTTGGATAAGAAATCTAGCAGATATTATCATTATTTATTGGATTCTATAGCTGGTTCTTCCGACTGCCAGCGGTATAAAATACTCATTATTCCCAAATTCCGTGGTACGCAATTGGTCAGTGGATATATGTGGGTTAGTGATCAGATATGGACTATTCGTGAACTTTATATTGAGGGCGTTTATGATGTGATCCGCTTCAAAGTTCGTGTCAAGATGGGGGAGGAGGGCGATGTGGAGTTTCTGCCGGTGCAGTTTGATTTGAATCTTGTTTTTAAGTTTATAGGTAACCATCTGGAAATGGATATGGGAGCCTGGTTGAAATACAATGAAATTAAATTTTATGAAGGAGCCGCCCGGCGTAAATCTCAAAAGAAGCATCGCCATGACCTGACGGAATCCTATAAGCTGACTTGTGATTCGGAACAGCTGATAACAGATAAGGAAAAGTTCAATGAACTGCGTCCCATTCCGTTGTCCGCTTTGGAAGATTCTTTGTACAGAAGTTATGCTTTACGTCAAGATACGCTTTTACGCGTACCGAAAAAGAAGAAGAATGAACATTTGGAGTTTTGGGGAGAGTTGGGTGATATGCTTATCAGTAGTTACAATGTGAATTTGTCCAGTATGGGGAGTGTGCATTGTTCTCCACTTATTAATCCGGTGTTGTTGGATTATAGTCACAGCAGGGGTTTTTCATATAAGCAGAAGTTTAAATACAGTCGGCTTTTTCATGATGGGCGTGTACTTAGAATCAGTCCGCAGATAGGTTATAATTTTACACATAAGGAACTTTATGTGAAAGCGGATGCCGATTGGCAATATTGGCCGGAAAAGCAGGCTAGTTTTGAGGTTAGTGTAGGTAACGGTAACCGCATATATAGTAGTGTCGTATTGGATCAGCTAAAGCAATTGCCCGATAGTACCTTTAATTTTGACCAATTGGAGTTGGATTATTTTAAGGATGTGTATCTCAATCTGTTCCATAATATAGAAATAGTGAACGGCTTGTTTATTAAAGCAGGTGTTTCCGTACATTGGAGGTATCTGATAAATAATTCGAAAGTCATTCTTGAAAAGCCGTTGCCTGATAAGGATTGGGCGGCATTGCGAGGTATCAGATCAGAATACAATAGTTTTGCACCTCGTATACGTATTGAATGGACTCCTGGTATGTATTATTACATGAACGGTCGCCGGAAGATGAATGTAGGTTCCAGTATGCCTACTTTTATGCTGGATTATGAACGGGGTATTAAAGGTGTATTCAAGAGTACGGGTGCTCATGAACGTTGGGAGTTTGATATACAGCAAAACTTGAAGCTAAGCGGAATCCGAAGTATCGGTTATCGCATTGGGGGGGGGATGTTTACCAAGCAGGAAGATATGTATTTCGTGGATTTTGCCAACTTTGCCCGTCGTAATCTTCCCGAAGGATGGAATGATGATATTGGTGGCACTTTCCAATTGTTGGACGGACGTTGGTATAACTCCTCACGTCAGTACTGGCGGGGGAATTTCACCTATGAGTCTCCTTTTATTCTCTTGAAACCTTTAAACCGTTGGCTGGGATTAGTCCAGCAGGAGCGTTTGTATGGTGGTATCCTGTTCATGCCACATCTTAATCCATATATCGAGTTGGGTTATGGCATCGGTACACATATATTTGATGTGGGGGCTTTTGTAAGCACTATCAACGGGCAATTTGATACCTTTGGTTTTAAATTCACTTTCGAGTTATTTAATAAATAATCCTGTTCAAACAATCTGTTTGGTTTTCTGTTTATTACAACATAACAGAAACTAAACAGTGTATGCATTATAAAATATTTTTATGTGTCCTTTTGTTCCCGGTTTCATTATCAGCTCAAAACGGGGAATTATCTTTAACATTGGAACAATCTGCCAGCCTGATGAACAAGGGCAGCCACACGTTGCAAATGGCGGATAAGGCTATAGAGATAGCACGCAGTGAGCGACAAAAGATGAATGCTTTTTGGTATCCGTCTTTGAATGCATCGGGGGCATACGTCCATTTGTCCAACAATATTGAGGTCAAGGAACCTTTAAAGCAATTTACCGATCCGGCAAAAGACTTTGTACATTCCATTGTGCCCGATGATAAATTTATTTCTTCTATTCTTGATAATATAGGTGCGCATACCCTTACTTTTCCTTTGTTAGAACGTAACCTGACAACCATAGATGCTAATGTGATGTGGCCGCTTTTTACAGGCGGAAAACGAATCTTTGCGACCCGTATTGGTAACCGTATGGTAGATTTGGCCAAAGCAGGTAGGGAAGAGGCGGGAGCTACTTTGCAATCGGAGCTGGTGGAAACTTATTATGCTTTGCGTCTGGCGCAAAGAGTGGTGGATGTACGCGAGCAAACCTTTCTAGGTTTACAGAAACATTACCGTAATGCTATGAAACTGGAGAAGAACGGTATGATAAATAAGGCCGAACGCCTCTTTGCCCAGGTCACTATGGATGAAGCCAGACGTGAGTTGGAATCTGCTCGGAAAGATTTAAATGTAGCGCAAAATGCCTTGAAAGTTTTGTTGAATGTGGAAGACGCTACATCCATTAATCCCAGTTCTCCTTTGTTTATGAACCATGATCTGCCCGATGAACTTTATTTCAAGAATCTGGTAAGTACCGGCAACTATATAGTAAGTAAATTGCGAATACAGGAGGTGATGGCAGATAATCAATTGAAAATCAGTAAAAGTGCATATATTCCTACCATTGCATTGTTTGGAAAGCAGACACTTTATGCAGAGAATCTTCCGAAAAACCTGATGCCCCGTACTTTGGTAGGAGTGGGTTTTACTTGGAATATATTCGACGGACTGAACCGTGAAGCCAATATCCGTCAGGCGCGTCTTACTAAACAAACTTTGCAACTGGGACGGGAAAAGGTTCAGAATGAATTGGGAGTTCTGGTAGACAAGTTATATAGCGAAATTCAGAATGCAAAGGATGATGTCGCCGCACTCAATACCACGATTGAGATGAGTCGTGAACTGGTACGTATCCGTAAAAAGTCCTTTCAGGAAGGAATGGCTACCTCTACTGATGTGATTGATGCAGAAACCATGTTGTCCAAGGTGCAGATTGCTTTTTTGCTGGCTTATTATAAATATGATGTGGCACTGGCATCTCTGCTCTCTACTTGCGGAATGCCCGAAAGCTTTTGGCAGTATAGCCGTACCGGACAAACTGAGAACTTTATATTCGGAAAATAATAAAAAAAGAAAACAATATGGAAAAAGAGAAGAAACAGTTAGGAGTCGCTTTTATCGTTGTTCTTGTGGCCATTGTTATGGTGTCTGCCATTGGGATTATAGCTATGAGCAATAAACCGGTTGTATTGCAGGGGCAGATAGAAGCTACTGAAATACGGATTTCTGGAAAACTTCCCGGTCGAATTGATACCTTTTTGGTCCGGGAGGGACAGTATGTAAAGATGGGCGACACCTTGGTTGTGATTAACAGTCCTGAGGCTTGGGCGAAGTTCCAGCAGGTAAATGCCTTGGAAGATATTGCGAAATTTCAGAATAAGAAAATTGACGACGGTACACGTCGGCAAATAGTCCGTTCGGTAGAAGAATTGTGGAACAAGTCAAAGAGTGACTTGCAACTGGCCAAGGTGACGTATGGCCGTATTCAGGCGCTTTACAAAGATAGCGTGGTCACCAGTCAGCGGAAAGATGAAGTGGAAGCCATGTATAAAGCTGCTGTTGCCGCCGAACGGGCAGCGCATCAACAATTTTTATTAGTGAAGGACGGAGCGCAGAAAGAGGATAAAGAGAGTGCCCGCTCCTTGGTGGATGCGGCTCGGGGCACTGTGAATGAGGTTCAGGCCTTGTTGATGGATGCCCGCCTCACAGCTCCCGAAAACGGACAGATATCAACCATCTACCCCAAGCGTGGAGAACTGGTAGGAGCGGGGACTCCCATTATGAGTCTGGTAGTATTGGATGATTGTCATGTAGTGCTTAATGTCCGTGAGGACTATATGCCTTATTTCCGTATGAACGAGAATTTTATGGGAGATATTCCGGCTCTTGATGTGAAAAACAAGGCATTTAAAATCAATTACATCAGCCCGTTGGGGAGTTTTGCTACTTGGCGATCTACCAAGCAGACGGGGACGTACGATATGAAAACTTTTGAAATTCATGCGCTGCCTGTAGAGCCGATGGAGGGATTAAGACCGGGTATGTCCGTCTTGGTAAATTTGGATGAATTGAAATGATAGAAGGATAGCTGTGTTATTCTGATTGCAGTGAATGGTAAATATAAATGAACTACTTGAATGAAAGAATCTCCTTTTATAGCGGTATTGAAACGTGAACTGGACCGTATGGTTTCTCGGCGCATTTATTTTGCGTCGTGTATCGTCTTGCCTTTGTTCTCTATCTTCTTTATGGCTACAATTTTTGGTAACGGACAGATGGAGAATCTGCCTGTGGGTGTTGTGGATGGTGATAATACAGCCACTTCTCGTGAGATAATTCGTATGACCGAGGCTGTTCCTACTTTCCGCATCACTCGGCATTATGCTGATGAAGTGGAGGCCAGGGCAGATGTGCAGCGGAAAAGTATTTATGGATACCTCAGTATTCCGTCTGGTTTTGAAGCAAAGGTGATGGATGGTAAGGAAACAGCTCTGACTTATTATTACCATTATGCATTGATGAGTGTGGGAAGTGAGATTCACGGAGCATTTCAAAGTTTGTTGAAAAGCATTTCGGTAGTTCCCATTGTCACTCATGCTGTGGCACTGGGTATAAATCAGGAAGAGATAGAATCTTTTCTGTTACCGGTCACCACACAGAATCATCCGTTATTTAATCCTGATATGGATTATTCGGTTTATCTTACACAGCCATTCTTTTTCGTTTTTCTGCAAGTTATCTTGTTGTTGGTCACCACATATTCCATTGGCAGTGAAGGGAAATTCCATACTTCAGCCAACTGGCTTGCGGTGGCAGATGGGAATATTTGGGTGGCGGTTACTGCCAAGTTGCTTCCATATAGTTTTATCTTTATCGTTATGAGTATTCTGGCAAACTATGTCTTTTTTGGTGTTATGCATATACCGATGGATTGTGGTTTTTGGGCGTTGAATTTTACTTCGGCACTATTGGTCATTGCTACGCAGGCACTGGCGGTTTTTCTGTTCTCTCTTTTTCCTGCGTTGAGTATTATTATCAGTATAGTTTCCATGGTAGGGTCGTTAGGCGCTACCCTTGGCGGGGTTACATTTCCGGTGCCTCACATGTTTGCACCGGTGTACTATGCCTCTTATCTTTTTCCTGTCCGTCATTTTGTCGAGATTGGACAGAATCTTCTTTATGGCAACTATGGTTATGCGTATATGTGGGGCAATGCAGCCTGTCTGCTGTTGTTTCTTATTCCCCCTTTATTGTTGTTACCTCATTTGAAACGCTCTTTAATCAGTCGGAAATATGACGATATTGAATAATATATTAGCTGTATCTTGGCACGAGTTTCGTGTAATATGTACCCGCTATTCCATTTTATTGGTACTCAGCGGTGGCATCTTTGTGTATGGATTACTTTATAACTATATGTATGCTCCCAATGTGGTACGCAATGCTCCGGTGGCAGTAGTGGATATGAGTCGCACTCCGTTAAGCCGCAGTTACATCCGTTTGCTGGATGCCACTCCGCAGGCACGGGTATTGACAAACAATGCTGATTTGCCTGCTGCTAAGGAATTGATGAAATATGATGAAGTGGTGGGTATTGTTTACATTCCCGCGGATTTTGACGCTCGTGTGGGGCGTGGTGAAGAAGCGATATATATTATGTACAGCACCACTACGGCTTTTCTTTATTTTGCTTCCATGCAGGAGGCGTCTGCTGGAGCCATGCTTGCTGTGAATGATGATGTCCGACCCGAGCAAGTGGTTTTTCTACCTCAGGATGATATACAGTCTGTGGTTCAAACAAAGTCTGTCGATGTGGTGGGTACCGCCCTGTATAATTATACCGATGGTTATGGTACTTATTTGATACCTGCCGTTTTGATGGTTGTTATTTTTCAGACGTTGATATTTGTTATCAGTATGTTGAGTGGGAAAGAGCGTGAAACTGGAGATATACTGATGTTTGCAGGCCCTGAAGGAAGGGATCTTTCTTTTTTACGTATGGCATCCGTAGTGATAGGAAAATCATTTACTTATTTAGCCTTTTATGCTTTATTCTCTATCTTTTTGTTGGGGCTTCTTCCTTTAGTTTTCCAATTGCCTCATTTAGCATATCCGTGGAAAATTGTGGCACTTATGATACCTTATATTCTTGCTACCAGTTTCTTTGGATTGGCCTGTTCGTTATTTTTCAGTGATAGTGATGCTCCATTGTTGTTGGTAGCTTTCTTCTCTGTAGGATTGATTTTCCTGTCCGGAGTTTCTTATCCGCTGGAGTTAATGCCTTGGTATTGGCAATGGATTCATTATATGGTTCCTGCGGCTCCCGGAACTTTGGCCTTTGTTAAGATAAATTCTATGGGAGCTAGTATGTCTGAAATCAGTCAGCAATATATTATCCTATGGATACAATGTGCGATATACTTTGTTTTGGCTTGTCGAGCCTATCGCTACAATATAAAGAAAGCAAAGTGTGAAAGACAATAATTTTATGTGTGATTGTTTTTTATGTAATTCGTTTTGCTGATTCTTTATTTTTTATAAGATCTGTTTGGAACTGGAGCGAGGAGCCTGAAGGTTGTTGATATTTTAATTCTTGGTGATTATTCTCTTGTTGTTTCTTTTGCTTTTTCAGCTCCTTTTATGAGATGATGCAAGGGGGAAACTTGCAAACTTGCACAACTTGCAGTCTTTCCACACACACACACGAGCGCGCGCGATTACGCGTATGCGTACATCATAATAGCGATGGATTATTATATCCTGGTAAAGTAATGACGGACAATCCGATGAGAGTGTGAAGGGTAGAGTGGAGGAAGAGATGAAGTGGTGTGTTGGCTTCCATCTTTTTTCCTAGTTCTAGGTAGTGAATGGTATGGTTCTATCCTGTTTTTTGTAATGGGGGGATGAAGAAAATCTTTCTGGAGGTTATGGTAACCGATGAGCGGTAGGTGAACAGCAGCCGGCAGCTTTTCTGACGGAGTATCTGGGTATTGGACGGGATGCTATGTGCTTTTGTATAGTTTGTGTGTTCCGAAGGGTTAGTAACGTGTGTTCCGTAAGGTTAGTAATGTGTGACCTTGTACGTTACTAACATAGAGGCCTGTATGTTAGTAACGTACCTTGTTTAAAGTAGGTAGGAGGTTTTTCGCATGCAGGATACGTGTCTTCTGCAGAATTATGTGAATTGTATTGGTAAGGTTAAAGTGTGTGGTTGTCGCAGATTCAGGGAGTCGGTCCTTTACGGTCAGTGTCTGTTTTGTTCTAGTCCTTGTCTTCCGCTTTCTTATTTTCTCCTTGTCAGGCTTTCCTGCTCTTTTCCACCGGAAGTCTTGTCACGTATCTCCCCTTTCCGCCTTTTGCATTCTGTTATCCTGTCCTCCGTTGTAGTTCTCTCCGGTATCGTCTGTCTTCCACTCTCTTTTTTATGCTTTATTATTTTTTCATATTATAATGTACGCGCACGTGTGTGGGTGTGGAAGTGCTGCAAGTTTTGCAAGTT
>OIZE01001395.1_pt1 | contig 14921 bp, 10 predicted proteins | sample 1588421 | NCBI WGS metagenome assembly OIZE01 (sample SAMN03283251) | human gut metagenome | biome: human-associated habitat; material: feces | host: Homo sapiens | place: USA | collected 2013 | reverse complement strand
AGAAAGCTTCATCAAGAGGATTGCAGTGGACGAGTGATATGATACGGAAGATTGTAGATGATAAGACTTATATAGGCTGTATGGTCTATGGAAAGACAAAGATTCCAGATCCCGGAACTGGGAAAGAAGTACCGGTACCGAGAAATCAGTGGAAAGTGATGGAAAATCATCACGAGCCGATTGTATCAAAAGAAGTTTTTGAAAAAGCACAGTCCCTTCAGATCAGATACACCAAGAAAAGCAAATTTGACAGGGAAACAACACTATTAGGTGGCTATGTAAAATGCGGGAATTGTTGCAGAAGCCTGACTTCAAGCAGTCCGATTCATAGTCATATTCTTTATAGCTGTGCTTACAGTAAAGGAAAAGAAGATACAGGATGTTTTGCCGGGAAAGCGGATAACAAAATGCTGGAGCATATCGTGCTGGCAGAAATAAAGGCTTACTTACGTCAGAATATCAGCCAAGAACAGATGCAGCAATCCATGAGAAAACAGCATGAGGAAAGTATAGAAGCCTATAAGACGGAAAGTGCAGATTGTGAAAAGTGTCAAGAACAAATAAAAATCCAGAACCGCCAGAACTATGAGAAGTATCACGAGGGACAGATGAACCAGAATCAGTTTATGGAAGCCAAGAAGCAGTTGGAAGAAGAAAGAGAACGACTGCAGAAACGTGTACAGGAACTGGATGAGTTGATAAACGACGAGAAAGAAATCCTGATGAAAAAGAATGTTCCGGTGGAGCAAATGTTGAAGTATTTAGGCTATGAGAATCTGACACGAGAGATGCTGGAAGAATATGTGCAGGGAATATATGTGTATGATGACGGGAGAGTGGAGGTGGAGTATAAATAGCAACAAATTAGCATATAATAACAATAAAATTGTTGATAAAAAGCAATAATGATGTATAATTATATAAAGAAATGGAAAGGAGATGCAAAAAAAATGTTGTTAAACTTTAAAATGGAAAACTTTAGGTCATTTAAAGATGAGACTTTTTTTACAATGCTTTCAAGTAAACAGAAAACGCATAATGATTATGTGATAGATAAAAGTGTAAATGGTAATAAGTTAAGAGTATTACCAATGACTGTCATTTATGGAGCAAATGCATGTGGAAAATCCAACATTGTGTTGGCAATGGATATATTAAAAAAAATGGTTATGAAAGGAACCTTAAATTGCAAAGAGCTGGAATCTTATAAAAGTATGTTATCTTTTATTAGAGATACAAGTTGGTATGATCCGGTTTCTTTAGAAATTACATTTTCCACTCAAAATAATATTTATAGATACGGAATTAAGTTTACGGATATTGATGTATATAAAATTGAAGAAGAGGTTCTTTATGTTAATGATGACTTGTTCTTTTCACGAGATGATGAAAATCAAATTTATGTGGATGTAAAGAAATTAGTAAAAAAAGGTTATATTAATAAGGATGATGCGGATTTTTCTGAACGCTTGATTCACAAATTGAACCAGACATTGGATAAACAAAAGTTAGTTGTAGCAGGTGCAATTAGCAATTTGTTTGATAAAAAATATTTTGAGGATTTTAATTTATGGTTTGAAAAATTTAATGTTATTATGAATGCAAATGACATGAATTTTAGACAAAAAGACTTAAAGACGATATTTAATAAAAAACCAGATAAAGATATTCGTAGAAATATTTTCGAAAGTGCCTCAGTTAAAGAAGTTATGAATATAGCTGAGTTTGGAAATCAAAAAATTGGATTTATGGCAGAAACAGATAATGATGAATTATCTATGTGTTCAATGTATCAAGTACCATTAAGAAAAGATGAGCAACCACAAAAAAAATATGCAATATCCATGATTGTAGATTCAGAGCTGATGGAATCGAGAGGAACTATCCATTTGATTAGATTGTTACAACCGTTTATAGATGTTTTAGATAATGGCGGGGTCATTGTTTTGGATGAAATGGATGCTTCATTGCATTTTGAAATTGTTGTATCGCTGATAAGAATTTTTAACAATAAAGATATCAATAAAAATAATGCTCAGTTAATTTTCAATACGCATAATCCAATATATTTAGACGGTGAATTGCTTAGACATGATCAAATTGTAATGGTTGAAAAGCGAAGGAATGATATGGTGAGCGAGATATATTCTTTAGCAGATTACAAATTACGTCCAGAAGAAAGAATATTAAAAAATTATTTGAATGGAAAATATGGAGCATTGCCACATATGGATTTGGAAATTGCATTTAAGCACATATTGGAAAGAGAGGCGAATAATCTTGAATCGTCCAAAGAACAATAAAATACGAAGACCACAATTCCTCTGCATTGTAGGATGTGAGGGAAAAAACCAGGAAAGAATATATTTTGATAAAGTAGCAGAATTAGTGAATTGCGTTGAAGAAAGAACGCATGATTTAGTATTTGATTATGCGGAACCATATGGCGGAAATCCTAAGTGTGTGGTAGAACGAACTATTCAGAAATCTATTGGTAAGGAAAACAAAGTATCTGTTTTTGATTATGACGGAAAAAAGGATAAGTATGAAGAAGCAATAGATTTGGCAATAGAAAATAAGATTGAATTAGGATATACAAATTATTGTTTTGATTTATGGCTGATTCTTCATAAAGAAGACTATTTTGATATAGTACAAAATCAGGATGCATATGCTGATAAATTACGACAAGTTTTTGGGTTAGCAGCAGATGCAAACATAAAAAAAGAAAAAAGGGTAACGGAAATAGTCAATCAAATCGGATTATCTGATATAAAGAATGCAATTCAAAGGGGTAAAAAAATATCAGAGGATAATCAGGGTAAAGAGGCAAATAAAACGCCAAAAGAAAACAGATATTATGATAATCCAGATACGCAAATGCATGTGTTGCTACAATTTTTATTTGCGAAAGTAGGAATAAATATTGACGCATTAGGATAGAAAAGATGTAGCAATGACGTTACATCCTCCCCACCTACTTTGTGACAATTATATAACGTCCTCTATACAGAAATATGCGGTTTTAAGCCATTTTGGTGGCAAAAGAGCCGCATATTTTTTGTAGCAATGACTTGACATCCTCGGGGCGATTATGTCTTGCAGAAAGTATTTCATTATAGTTGAAAAATAAGCCTTTTCGTGAAAAACAGTCGTATGTCTGTTATTATTCGGAAAATTTATCACTGTAATGAATATGCATATCTTCCCAGTCCATGAATAATACATAGAACACCCTTCCGTATTGCTGGCTTTTTACGATTCTTCCGTGATCGAGGACAGAAAGATAGGAGCCGTCAGCTTTTCGGAGGTGAAAGTGAATATAGTCATTTTCATTACCACTATCAATCTGTTCCCAGATGCTGGATTCTATCTGTTTCTGTTCATCTTTCAGGATCAGGTTGCGGAAGCGCTTATTGGTGAGTCTGAAGAGCTCGTCCATATCTTTATATCCGGTCATATGAAGGAACTCATGGTTTGCATAAAAGAGTTCGTCATCGTCTTTGTCCGCTCTGTATATGATAAATGCACCCGGAAGGTGTTCAGAGATATCTTTAAATGCGAATCCCAGTTGTTTACGGATTCCGGACTGAAGACCTTCCCTGTAGGCCATACACCCGTTTTTTCCGTGAAGTTTTATTTCATAAAGGGCTGCATCTGCACAGCGCATAAGCTGTGAACGGCTGGCTGCAAATGTGGGATATTCCGCATATCCCAGAGAAATGTTAAATGACTGTTCTTTTCCCTTGTATGAGAATGCCTTTGGAAGTCCGGTAAATTGCTGCAGCAGTTCTTTTGCATCTTCACAGGTATAATTTTGTAAAAGAATACAGAATTCATCCCCGCCGTTTCTTCCCAGTAATGCATCAGATGGAAAAAATGTTTTCATGCTGTCTGCCAGACTCTTTAATGCTTTGTCTCCATAGGCGTGGCCATAGATATCATTAATAAACTTAAAATCATCGATATCAAGGAGTGCAGCCACAAAATGTGCTTTCGGATTTTTATCCATCATCTTTTCTGCTGATTCGTCAAATCCATAGCGGTTGTAAATACCTGTAAGAGAATCCGTGCGTGCCAGTATCTGAAATTTATTTTTGTTTTCGTTTGATACCAGCCATACCCTGATAAGTCCCGACAGAAGTAAGGTGATGGCAGTAAATATTATACTGGCTTTTGCTATTAATAAATTGTCTTGCCATCCGCTTTCAGGAGTTAATTCAAACTTCCAGCTTTCTTTCCCTATGGTAAAATCATAAGAAACCGGCTGCGTTATCTGACCATCTGACTGGTAAACGGTTTTATAAGTGTCACTCCAGGGAGTTTCTGTTTTGGAAAGTCTGTACTCATATCTAAAACCTGAAAGTGCATGGATCGAGTCGGAAAAAATATCAGGAACACGCAGGATAACAATGGTAAATCCCCAGAAATACGCCTGTCCGTGCTCATCATTCAGGTAGACCGGATTGCGAACAGCAATTCCATAGCTGCCCTGTTTCAATTCAAAGGGTCCCTGTGTAATGATTGTATGGTTGTCTCTTGCATAACAGGAAATTCTGCCACGGTCTTTATCATGGAGCAGATCAATTTTACCTGCCCCATTTCCCTCAGCAGGATAAATATCTGTTACAACACCGTCCGGAGCAAGCTGTACACTTTCAATAGAATCAGATATAAGATTTTCTGCAATCGTATCAAATTGCTTGATATCTCCATTTCCACTGATCAGAACCTGTTTCAGAGTATCTGTGATCGCAATTCCATTTGTAATTTCATTTTTAATACGTTCGCCGTAGGTTGATACATTTAATTGTGCGGTTGTGCGTCTCTGCCATTTTTCGTGAGTGTCTGTTTTGTATACGATGAAACCAACAAGGCACATGCTCAGTAAAAAAACGATAAGAGGCACAAGATTTTTTTTCTTCACCTGTTTCACATCATTTTTATCGGATATTTTTATGATGGAACATTATAGCACAGAAATGAAAAAACGTAATGAATTTTTTTCAAAACACAGGTACAAAAACATAGGCAAAATCAGACAAAAGTTTCTTAAAGTGAAAATGTTGTAGATATGAGGAAAACATGTTATGGTATGTATACAATGCGTAAAGAGGAGCAGAAAAAATGAAGTACGAACATATCACAGAGGGCCGTTTCATAGATCGTCCTAATCGGTTTATTGCACATGTGGAAATCAATGGGCAGGTGGAAACGGTTCATGTAAAGAATACAGGCAGGTGCAGGGAGCTTCTGATCCCGGGTACACAGGTTTTTCTGGAAAAGAGCAGCAATCCGGCGAGAAAGACAGCCTATGATCTGATCTGCGTAAATAAAAAGGGCAGGGGCCTGATCAATATGGATTCTCAGATTCCCAATAAAGCAGCACTGGAGTGGGTAAAGGCAGGACATCTTTTTCCGGAAAAGGTTCAGGTAACGCCGGAGAAGACCTATGGAAATTCCAGATTTGATCTTTACGTCTGTTCAGAGAAACGTAAGGCTTTTATAGAAGTGAAAGGTGTCACTCTGGAATCTGACAATATAGCACGATTTCCTGATGCACCTACAGAAAGAGGTGTGAAGCATCTGAAAGAGCTGATCCATTGTATGCAGGAAGGATACGAAGCCTATCTGCTTCTGGTGATCCAGATGAAGGGAGTTGACAGGTTTGAGCCCAACTGGGAGACTCATCGGGAATTTGGAGAAACATTACAGGAAGCGGAAAGGGCAGGAGTGCATATTTTGGCCTATGACTGCCTAGTAGAACCTGACAGAATGGAAATTCAGGATCCGGTACCTGTATGCCTTGCTTCTGACTGGAAATAAAAAAGTATTCCCGCAATCAGCAGGTCCTATTCAAAAATTGCGATGACTGCCAATGCTTTTGAAGAAGACCGTAAAAAGGCAATCAAAGCGGGTATGAACGCTCATATTGCCAAACCAATCAGCGCAGATATAATTCTGGAAAATCTGGAGAGAATGCGCTAAAACAGAAAGTATTTTAATGAACCTGCTGAGAAAAGTTAAAAACTTTTCAGCAGGTTTTAATTTATCCAAAAAATTACATGCATACTGTCAGAAGTGCTAGTGTAAATATCTGAGCGTTCACGTATAATGTAGATAAACAAAAAATCTTCTCACAAAATTAAGTAAAAAAGAGTCCGAGGAGTACATTAAAAAAGAAAGGAGATGTTTGTATGAGTAAAAAAATGAGGTTGTGGATGGCAGGAACAGTAGGAGTCTTAATGGCAGGCTTTATGAGCGTAAGTGTTTATGCCCTTGAAGAAAAGGATGTTATTGGAACCTGGTATGTAAATGAGCTTTCTATGGGCGAAGGTGCATCCTTTCATCCGGGGGCAATGGGAATGGAAGTGACCGTGGACATTAAAGAAGACGGTAAAATGGAAACAACAAGTTCTGTTTATGGGGAAGAGCCTGAAGTAGATGAATCAGAGTGGAAAATAGAAAATGATAAAATTTTGATGACTCATAATGATCAGACAGGGGAATGCGAGTACAAGGACGGTAAGATAACCTTAACAGCAGATGGAACGACAATGATCCTGAGTCAGGAAAAGGAAGAGTATGAGCCTTATGTACCGGGCAAACCGGTAGAAAATCCAACCATGAAGGATTTTGAAGGAGAATGGAGCTGTACTCTGATGGAAGCATTTGGAATGCAGATGCCGGTTAATGCTGACTTTACAGGATTTGAAATGAGTATGTCTGTGGAAGACGGAAAGGCTGAAATTATCTTAATAGAGAGCGGAGAAGAGACAAAAGTAGAACTTCAGGGCGACGTGGAAGGAAACGCACTGGTATTAAAGGCTGTAACAGAGGATGAGGCAGGAACTATGTTTTTCAGTCTTGATAATATGAAGTTCAATTTACTGGATGATGGAAAACTGTGTTTGATAGCAGAAGATGATGCAGAGGAATCTGATGACGGCGAAGAAGCAGATGATTCTGAAACAGGTGAAGTTGATTTTTCCGTAAAGACATATTTTGAAAAAATAATTGTTACAGAATAAGGTAAAATACTGCCGCACCATTCCGGTGCGGCAGTATGGGATTTCAGATAAAAAAGGAGGATAGGGTATGGGATTATTTGATAAGAAAATCTGTGACATCTGCGGAGAGAAAATTGGGTTATTGGGAAATCGAAAACTGGATGACGGAAATCTGTGTAAGGATTGTGCGAAAAAATTATCACCATGGTTTGAGGAGCGGCGGCATAGTACGGTAGAGGATATCAAACGCCAGCTGGAATATCGTGAAAAAAACAAAAAAGCGGTAATGGACTTTTGTATAACCCGTCAGATCAATACCAGAAATTACAATGTTTTTATTGATGATAATAAGGGGAATTTTACTGTTGCGCGGAAACTGGATGTTAATGAAAACCCGGACATAGTTCCTTTATCAGCCATTGTACAGTGCAGGGTTGATGTAGACCAACAGCAGCAAGAGGAAACATATACAAAGGATGGAGAAACTGTAAGTTATCAGCCACCGGTATATAAATATGAATTTGATTATACTATGCGTATTAAAGTGAGAACCCAGTGGTTTGATGATATGGATTTTCGCTTGAATACTTTCTCTATAAGCAGTGATAACAGAAGGGAATTGATGGAAGTGGAGCAGACCGCATATCAGATTATTGCGGCACTGACACCAAATGCAGCGGGAATGCATCCCGGAATGCCAGGAATGAACATGAATGGAGGGATGCAGCCCGGAATGCCGGGAATGAACATGAACGGAGGAATGCAGCCTGGGATGCCAGGAATGAACATGAACGGAGGGATGCAGTCTGGGATGTCCGGGATGAATATGAATGCGGGAATGCAGCCCGGGATGTCAGGAATGAACATGAATGCGGGAATGCAGCCTGGAATGCCCGGGATGAACATGAACGGAGGGATGCAGTCTGGGATGTCCGGGATGAACATGAATGTGGGAATGCAGCCCGGGATGCCCGGAATGAATATGAACGGAGGGATGCAGTCTGGGATGCCCGGGATGAACATGAATGTGGGAATGCAGCCCGGGATGCCCGGAATGAATATGAACGGAGGGATGCAGTCTGGGATGCCGGGAATGAACATGAACGGAGGAATGCAGCCCGGAATGTCCGGAATGAACATGAACGGAGGAATGCAGCAGACGGGAATGTCAGAAACGAACATGACCGGAGGAATGCAACAGAATAACAGTTCGTGGAAATGCCAGTGCGGTGCAGAGAATACCGGAAAGTTTTGTGAATACTGTGGTCAGCCAAGACCGTTTTAAGCAATGGGAAACAGAGTGGACAGGATTGTTCACTCTGTTTGTGATAAAAACTCTGAAAATAGATGATTCTTCTGAAAGCTATATGATAAAATGGTGCTTTATAGTATAATTATTACAAAAATGGATTAGAGCGTATTTGAAAAATCATTCCTGCAAATTGTGACGCACATCTTGCGTAAAGCATTTTTCAAACCCGCTCCGGTAAGAGAGGAACTTTCATGACATACAGTAAAAAGAGGACTCTGTCATATGGAGTGATTCTGATAAGTGTGTTGCTGGCTTATTTCTGCAGGCAGGTGAGAACGGAAAATGTTTTTATGAGAAATCTGGCAGATCAGTGTCGTAGCTGTATTTATCTGGGAATGTACTGTGCCTGGGTGATTTATCTGAGAAGACATGTAGTACATAAAAAAACGCGCAGATGCCTGACTGCAATTGGCTGTCTGATGGTATTCTGGTTCTTTGTGCGGACGGTAAAATTTCATATTCTTCATGATCCGCTTGGAGAACATATCTGCTGGTATCTGTATTATATCCCGATGATCCTGATACCGGTCCTTGGACTGGCAGCAGCGATGTTTCTTGGTGAAAAGGACGGCGAGAAAACGGGCAGAAAAATTATTGTTTTGCTGGTTTTTGCGGTGATTATGATCGTCTGTGTTTTTACAAATGACCTGCATCAGCTGGTGTTTCGGTTTTCCGGGCGGCCTCCGTTTTCGGACAGAGATTACAGCTATGGTATTCTTTTTATAGTGATCCAGGGATGGATCATATTTTGCCTGATATGGATGGAAATTATGCTGATCAGAAAAAGCAGGATTCCGGGAATATTGCTGCTGGGATGGAATATCGGGAATTTACTCCGGCTGCCCCTGATCAAAACAATTGCCGGGGATATGACAGCAGTATGCTGCCTTTTAATGGCGGCAATTTATCAGGGGTGTATATTATGCGGCCTGATACAGACAAATAATCGATATTTTGAATTATTCCAGACCTCCGGAGGACTGGATGCAGAGATTACGGATGATTCTTTTCAGCGTTATTATCATTCCGGTGATTTTCCGGAGCTGTCACCGGAACTGCGTAAAATTGTAATAAACAGATCAGCTGTACAGGAACAGGGAATCCGGATCAACCATATTCCTATAAGAGGAGGACATTTGTTCTGGTCAGAAGATATTTCGGTGCTTCTGGATCAGTATCAGGATATCAGGGAACAGCAGGAGGAGCTGACTGCCAGAAATCGTCTGCTGCAGAAAACCTATCAGAAAGAGGCTGAGCGGAGAAAAACAGAAGAACAGAACCGGCTGCTGAACATGATACAGAATCAGACAGCTGGGCAGCTGGAATTGCTGTCACAGCTGATGGATGAGCTGGAAAGAACGGAGTCAAGGGAACACTATGACCGGATTCTGGGAAAGATCGTGGTTGTTGGTACATATTTAAAGAGAAGAAAAAATCTGGTATTGACACAATATGCATCAGATGGAAATCTGCTTACGATGGAGGATCTCAGACAAAGTCTGGCGGAATCCTGTGACAGCTTAAAATTATGTAAGATCCGGGCGGCTTATTATGTCGAAAATGGTGAAGTGCAGCTGAATGCAGATGATATACTGAAATGCTATGATACCTTTGAATGGCTTGTGGAACGATTGTTTGATACAATGCAGTCTGTTTTTTATCGTGTGTCGCAGATCGATGATGCTCTGCGTATTTCAGTTCATATTGTAGCAGAAGAAGATCTGCGGGGATTAATGCCAGAAAGACCGGAATTAGATGTGCAGCAGGAAGATGAAAACGAATGGTTTATCGGATGTATCGTATGCAGAAAGAGAGGCGGAAGATGACTGATTTTGCGGAATGCAGTATGGCAATGCAGGATTTTCTGATGATCCTTCTTGAAATCTGCCTGATTCTGGAATTGATTCTTCTGTTGATCAGGATAACCTGTTTTTACGGGAAAAAGAAAATTATAACAGCAGTGACTGTTTTTGCAGTTTCTTTTATGCTTATGGGGTTCCTGATGAATGATCACAGATATTGCCAGGGGGAAAGCGCATATCAGCTAATGCTCCGGATGTGTCCGGTCAGTGTTTTGATGGCAGCGATGGTGGTATTGTTGCTTTATCTTTGCTGGGCAATCTGGAGAGAGAGACGTAGATATCATCATTCTCTGTCTTACTGGTCTGTGAATGAAGCTGTTGATGATGTTCCCTGTGGGGTGTGTTTTTCGGAGCCTCTTGGAAGGATTGTTTTATGCAACACCAAGATGCATGAACTGAGCAGGATAATGACAGGCTCCTATCTGCAGGATTATGAAGCATTGCGGAAAGTAATAAATGGAGGATCCGAAGCAGAGGGACTTCGCAGATTAAATAGTGACAGTAATGTATTTTATTTTCCGGATGATTCCGTCTGGATGTTTCAGGAATATCGTCTGCAGGAGCCGGATTGTGCAGGATATCTGCAGACAGTGGCAGTTAATGTATCAGAAATTTATTACAATGGTGAAAAAATCAGAGCAAATAATGAAAAGCTGGAAATCCTGAATCATAAGCTGGAGGAAATGTATGAAAAAATCGGAGATAAAATAAGAGAGCAGGAGACACTTGCCATGAAAATGCAGGTTCATGACAATTTTGGCCGAAGCCTTCTGTCAATACGCAGGATATTGGAAAGAAAAGAAAATCAGGATAAAATGGATGAACAGCTATCTGCACTAAAGCATCTGGTCTATATTCTTACAGATTCTTCTGTTGAGAATATGGAAGAATTATGCGCGGATACGATCAGGCATGCAGAAGAACTTGGAATTTATGTTCAGATCAGCGGGAATTTCCCTCAGCATCCCTCCTACAGGCTGCTGACAGACAGAGCGATCCGTGAATGTGTGACAAATTGTGCCAGACATGCCCATGGAAGTACAGTTCTGGTGAAGATAGAAAAAGGTGCAAATGAATACAGCATCCGGATAACGAATGATGGAGATGCACCTGAAAAAAATGCAGAAGAAGGTGGTGGTCTGTCTGCACTGAGAAAAGCTGCGGAGTCAGAGAAATGTATTATGCAGGTTTCTTTTTCACCGGAGTTTTGTCTGGCGTTAAAAATGCCGCTGGCAGAAAGGATGGGAGTTTATGGTACGGATACTGATAGTAGAAGATCAGAGGATCATGCAGAAGTATTTTGAAAGTATTATTATGCGGGAACCGGAATTCCGACATGTTCAGACAGTTTCGGATGCCTGTGAAGCTGTAAAGATCTGCTCTTACTCGGCAATTGATCTTGTGCTTATGGATGTGCAGACATTTCATAATCATGATGGGCTGAGTGCTGGAAAGATTATCAGGGAAAAATATCCATATACAAGGGTATTGGTTGTTACTTCGCTGATCGATCCCAAGGTGCTGGAAAGAGCAAAGAGCGGATGTGCAGACAGTCTATGGTATAAGGATCACGGTGAAGAGGAAATACGGAGTGTGATCTACAGAACGTTAAATGGGGAGCATGTATTTCCGGATGTGGCACCGGAGGTGGAACTTAACTGGATCACAAGCGGTGATATCAGTCCCAGACAGCTGGAGATGCTGCGCCTGTATATTCACGGGATGTCATATTCCGAGATCGCAAGGAAAATGGACTGTTCTGCTTCTGGGGTGAGATGGAATTTTCAGGAAATGATCGCCAAGGCGGGATACAGCTGCAAAGAGGATCTGATAGCAGCTGCACTGGAAAGTAAACTGATCGTAACCACACTGAAATAGAAGATCCACAGAATGCAGAAACATATTCGGACAGAGGAAGTTTGGCGTGAGCTGACGGAGCATTCACAAATATAGCATAAGATTTTGAATAATAGGAAAGAGGAAACAGACATGAGTGATTTTTTGACAGAAAAAAATAAAAAAACAGGAATACTGGGGAAACTGAAATGGGTTCTTTGTGGCTTTTTTATACTTTTTTCCCTGGGAGCTATTGGCGCATCGGAGAAGTATATTGGTGAAGGGCGCTGGGGAATGGCAGCAACAGAGATCATACTTGGATTGCTGTTTCTGTATCCGACCTTCCGGGAGATACAAAAAACATTAAAGAAGAAAAAAGCCGGAGAAATCGCCTGCTGGTTTGAATCCTATGCTCAGAATACCGTCTCATTTGAAAAGCTTGAGCAGGAACTGGGAAAAGGTGCAGTGAAAAAGCTGGAAAAATTTATTGCCGGGGGATATATCCGGAATATCCAGATAGACAGAGAAGGAAATTATATTATGATCACTGCACCGAACAGACGCGTAAATGAGAAGATCTATATTACAGTTACCTGCCCCAGCTGCGGTGCAAAGAATCAGGTAATAAAAGGTCGTCTGAGCACCTGTGAATATTGCGGACAGCGTCTTACTCCATGATAAAAGACACCTTTCGGATCTGTCCTGTTAAAGGTAAGATCCTTGTGCAATATGCTCAATGCATAAAAAGGATATTTTATAAACAAAATTATATAAGTTGCATATAACTAACGTATGTAACATAACAGAAGTTGTACAAATATCTGTACATCCATAGATAATTGGGATGAAATCATAGAATAAATTTATAAAAATAGCTAATAAAACTGGATAATATGTTCAAATTATGGTACATTTATTGTAGCGGTCAGAGGAAATACTGCGGCCTTTTTTGGGACCGGGATTTTCGAAGGGCTGAACAAATAACAAAGAACTTATTTATTTGGTTTTATTGTTTCTTTCCTGGGAGTGCAGAGAAGGAGGGAACGGATAAGAGCAGATAATCATAAGGATATAATCTTTATAAGGAAGGTGAGCAATTGGAAAACTATACTAAGTACAAGCTGAAAAGCAGTGATGAGCTTGCATCAGTGCTGAACGGCAGGGACAATCTGTTTGTAATCGCCTGTAACAAGTGTTTCAAGGAATTTGAGACCGTTGACGAACCGGATTGCGAGGAATTCCTGAAATTTGCTGCGGAGCAGGGAAAAACCGTCACAGGCAGTGCAAAATTCGATTTTCTGTGCAACAAGATGCACACAGAAAGAAAATTACAGGATCTGCTTCCGGAAGGTACAGAGAATGTAGTTGTGATCTCCTGTGGTCTTGGTATCCAGACTGTTGCAGATCTGACCGGTAAGCCGGTGATCGCAGCAAGTAATACCCTTAACTACAGAGGACATCACGGCATGGCACTTACCAAGAAGAGCTGCGATGCATGTGCACAGTGCTATCTGAACATTACCGGAGGCGTCTGTCCTATCGTCGACTGTTCAAAGAGTCTTGTCAATGGACAGTGCGGCGGAGCAAAGAACGGTAAATGTGAAGTAGACCCGAATAAAGACTGTGCATGGGAAAAGATCTACCAGAGACTGGCAAAACAGGGCCGTCTGGAAGAGTTCCTGAACCAGCCGGTACAGGTACGTGATTACTCCAAGGTTAACTTCAAGGTGATCAACGATTACGTGAAGTCTATCAGAGAAGACAGACTGAACGGATACTATGGCGGCGTTCATCCGTCAGAGCACAAGGAATTCAGCGAGCATATCGCACTGAAGAAATTCCCGGATCCGAAGACTGTAGTGATCTCCATGTCCCAGCATCTTGGTGCACCTGCCAACCCGATCGTAGAGGTAGGCGACACTGTAAAAGTCGGACAGAAGATCGGCGAAGCTGCCGGATTTATCAGCGCACCGGTACACTCCAGCGTAAGCGGAACCGTAGTTGCCGTTGAGCCACGTATGCATGGCACAAGAGGCAGTGAAGTCATGGCTGTTGTCATTGAATCGGATGGAAAAAATACTCTGCACGAATCCGTACAGCCACATGGTGACCTTGATAATCTGACTCCGGATGAGATCATTGAGATTGTAAAAGAAGCAGGAATCGTTGGTATGGGTGGTGCAGGCTTCCCGACCTGTGTCAAACTGAAACCAGCCAAACCAGTTGATACCATTCTACTCAATGGATGCGAATGTGAGCCATATTTAACAGCGGACCACAAGGTTCTCCTTGAGTTTGCAGATGACATTATTTTTGGTCTGAAAGCGATCCTGAAGACAACAGGTGCCGAGAAGGGTATCATTGTCATTGAGGATAACAAGCAGGATGCCATCGAATTAATGCAGGAAAAAGTTGCCAATATCGGAAACATGGAAGTATTTGTCGCAAGAACCAAATACCCGCAGGGCGCTGAGAAGACTCTCATCAAGCGCGTTATGGGCAGAAAAGTTCCAAGCGGCGGTCTCCCGGCAGATGTTGGCGTTATCGTAGATAATATCAGTACCGTAAAAGCAATCTCCGATGCAATCCAGAAGGGTATGCCTCTGATCGAGCGTGTTACAACAATAACAGGCGAGAAGATCAAGAATCCTGGCAACTTTATCATCAAGATCGGTACCAGCGTAAAAGAGCTGATCGATTACTGCGGCGGATTTACAGATGACGATGTTCTGGTCAAGATGGGCGGACCTATGATGGGATTCCCTCTGAACACTCTGGATGTACCTATGATGAAGGGCTCCAACGGTATCATCGCCATTGATACAGACGAGACCAAAGAGCAGCCATGTATCAAGTGCGGACGCTGCGTAGATGTATGTCCGATGGAACTTTCACCTCTGT
>OIZE01001391.1_pt1 | contig 14977 bp, 16 predicted proteins | sample 1588421 | NCBI WGS metagenome assembly OIZE01 (sample SAMN03283251) | human gut metagenome | biome: human-associated habitat; material: feces | host: Homo sapiens | place: USA | collected 2013 | reverse complement strand
TCTTTCTCTTTCTCTTTATCTTTATATAGAAAATGAATCCCCATTTTCACGTTTCTACTGCTTAGTCTGTTTCAGTTTTGCAATTGACTTCTGCACGCACCACAGGCAGGTCGGAACACTGTAACAGCATGCTGCGATCCATGCTGCCTGATCCGCAAAACAGATTGCTGTGTAGCCAAATGTTCCTACAAATCCAAGGCTGACAACTGCTCTTGCGACCATCTCCGCAGCACCTGAAAAAACGATTCTTCCAGAATATCCAAGACCTTGTGTCACCATTCTTGTAACCGTCAGTATTCCAAGGCTCCAATAGAAAAGTCCCATACAGCTCAAATATTTTGCAGAAGCATCAAGCGCTCCAACAGCTTCAGCGGACTTCCCTTTACCATAGATGTCGTCATGGCTCTTTACCTCTGTCTGATATTTATTAGAGTATTATAGCACCATTTTTACACGTTTTCTATGTTCCATGTTTTATTCTCAATCATTATTCTCTTTCTTCTTTTCCTCTAACATATATTCGACCATCACTTCTCGAATATCGGAAGAACATCATATCCCTTTTGGGCTTAATTCTTTGCATCTGTGTAAAGTACAAGCTCCAGTCATTTTCCTGATATCATTTAACGTCCTTGCCCCTTGCTCCATTGCCTTTATAATCTGATCTTTTGTAACATTTGAGCAGTAACAGATAATCTCTTCATTTTTCATATTCTATTCCTCCATGGTAAAATATTAATTTTTATTAATATTTTACCATGGAGAATTTTTAGTTTCAACTTATATCTGATGTTTTCCTACGTATTTCCTGGAATTCCAAAATCCTGCCCTGGCCTAGAAACTTAGTTCAGACAACTCTTATGCAAGAATCCTTGCAACATCTTCCACAATCTGCTCTTTTGTAAGATGATTGTTTTTTAATACTTCTGTCACATCGTATCGATCCAGGAACTCTTTTTTCAGTCCGAAATTTAAAACTTTCATATGACTGTCACCGTAGAATCTGGCAATCTTCTCACCAAAACCACCGTCCAGAATTCCGTCTTCCAATGTAATTACAACACTATGGTCTTTCTTAAAATCTTCAAGCATTTCTTCATCCAGACCTGTAATGTAATACGGATTGATAACGGTTGCGTCTATTCCTGCTTTCTCTTTCATCAGATCCGCCACATCATTTCCTAATCCGTAAAATGTTCCAAGTCCGACAATTGCAACCTTACTTCCTTTTCTCGTCATCTCATACTTGTTTAGAATACTGAAATCTTTCGTGACTTCTTTTCCACCTGAAATCACATCTCCGCCTGGGAGCTTGATTGCAACTGGATGTTCTTTCTGCTCTATGCTCCAGTCCAGCATTGCCAGATATTCTTCTTTCGTTGTCGGCGCAAGATAGACAAGATTCGGAATATTTGCCATCATCGGGATATCCTGCAGTCCAAGATGTGTCACATCGTTCATTCCATAGACAGAACCACTGAACGTAACAATCGTTGCCGGGCTGTTATTGATACATACATCCTGTGCAATCTGATCAAAGGTTCTCTGTACAAATGTGCTATACACACCATAGACCGGCTTTCCGCCATTTGCTGCGATTCCTGCTGCCAGTGCAACCGCTGTCTCCTCTGCGATTCCGACATCGACAAACTGCCGTCCTGCTTCTTTTCGCTTATCTTCTGTAAATCCCAGAACTGTCGGAGTTCCGGAAGTAATGGCAACGACTGCCGGATCTTCTTTCATCTTCTTCATGAGATAATTGCACGTCACATCTGAGTAGTCTTCTTCTTCCATCTCATACAGAGGCTTTCCAGTCTCGATATGAAATGGTCCGTTGAAATGCCACTGCTCTTTGTGTTGTTCTGCCGGCGCATAACCTTTTCCTTTTAATGTATTAATATGCACAACGACTGCTTTTTTACTGTCCTTCACACTCTCAAATGCCTGAATCAGCTCAGACACATCATTTCCATGGTCCACATAGATATAATCTAAGCCCATGGCACAGAACAGATTACACTCGGCCTGTCCATTCGTCTCACGAAGCAGCTTCAGATTCTTATAGATACCGCCATGGTTCTCAGCAATCGACATATCATTGTCATTGACTACAATAATCAGATTGCCGCCAAGCTCTGCTGCGTAATCCAGTCCTTCTAATGCCTCACCGCCACTTAAAGAACCATCTCCGATCACCGCGATTACATTGCCATCTTCCCCATTGAGATCACGGGCTTTTGCAAGACCGCACGCCAGGCTCACAGATGTAGATGTATGTCCGACAGTAAAGAAATCATGCTCACTTTCATGCGGATTTGTGTAACCGGACACATCATCATAGTGCTCTTCATAGAGATATGCGTCCTTTCTTCCGGTCAGCATCTTATGTGGATAGCTCTGATGAGACACATCAAATACAATTTTATCTTTCGGTGAATCAAACACATAATGAAGCGCGATTGTTGCCTCCACCATACCGAAATTCGGTCCGAAATGTCCGCCATGTTTACTTGCACGAATCAAAAGTGCATGGCGCATTTCCTCTGCAAGCTTTGGAAGTTCTGCTACTTCTATCTTCTTCACATCCTCTGGTCCATTTATCTTTTCAATATACATCTTTACTTACACTCCTTTTCTTCCCAGGTTAAAACCCCTGTCTTCACAGCCTCTTCATACCTGGACACTTTATATTTCAAGCGTTCCATCGTTGCCTCAATCTGCTGTTTCTGTTCCTCTAAAATGTCATACTGTTCCTTTAGAAGCTGTCTTCTCGCCTCAAATGTAGAGTCTCCTATCTGGAATAATTTTACATATTCAATCAATGCTTCAATTGGAACTCCTGCACTTCGCATACAGACAGCATGCTCTACCCAGCCAAGATCCGATTCCTGATAGTTACGAATCCCACTTGCCGTTCTCGAAACTGGCGGGATCAAACCAATACGCTCATAATATCTGAGCGTATCTTGAGAAATCTTAAATTTCTCACTGACTTCTTTAATTGTCATACACAAAACACCTGCCTTCTACATGACATACTATAGCATCTGGAGTGAACTCCAAGTCAAGAAAATATGCAAATTCAAGAATGCCTCGGTGTTCTAGATTTTTCTTAGAAAAAAGAATGTGCCAGGGCACATTCTTACGCTAAGTGCATTGCATAACGCCAATGACGCTGCGCAACGACTAAATTAAATAATATTCCAAAAACTCTTTTTCTTCTCTTCTATTGGCACAGGTTTCTTCTTACTGCGTACAATCTGCGCCCGCATACCTATGTTGGTAAACTCCTGGCAAAGTTTTACCGCCTGCTCTTTGTTAAGACCATCTTTTGCCGCAAATGGTGTCTGGGATAATTGGATTTTCCTGCTAAAATCGTATTTTTTTGCAAGCTGTACAAAGTCACTGCGCTGTCCAAAATATTCCATCACTCGTCCCAGTACGATTATCTGTCTTGATGGGAACTTTGGAATGTCACATTCTTCCGGCATCGGCTGGATTTCATATTCAGCCTGATAATAATCCAGTGCTTCTTCAAAATATCCCGCACATTCCTCGTCCAGATTATCATAAAGTACCACCGGGACATTCGATACTATCCTGTCTGCATCCTCTTTTTCAATTCTTGTAAGAATCTGCAGATATCTTGATATTTCAATATTATGGTTATTGCAATTTATCAGTTGAAGCTGATATGTTTTCATATGTGTCTCCTTAAAAAGCATAACTCATCTCATGCCACTCTTCATCACCCCATACAGAAGCAGAGATACCTTCGTCTTTGTAGCCCATTTTTTTATACATTTCCACTTTCTGTTCAAGGCATGTCAATTTCAGCATCTTACGTCCGTTTGCCTGCTCACGCTTTACGTACTGGTTCATGATTTCTCTTGCAAGACCCTGCCTGCGATATTCTGGCCGGACATCCAGCCCAAGAATGAAAATATTCTTTCCTTCCGGATTATGTACGGTAATATCTGTGAAAAACTCATCACGAAATGCTTCTTCATCTGTTGCCAGTCCATTTAAAAAGCCTGCGATTGTTCCAGTCTCTTTGTCTACTGCAACAAGAAAAAGTTCCGGTGCATGTTCCACCCTTTCAAACATATCTTTTTTAGAACATGCCTCGTGTGGAGGAAAACAGATCTTCTCAATCTCTGCTATTTCCTCTGCTTCATTTGCCCTGACAGATCGAAATTCGAATCTGTCTAATACATTTGCCACCATCTTTCTTTCCTCCTTATACTTTAATTACTGACACTATATGATGTTGGAGGGAAAAGCCCCCCATTCAAGAATGCCGCTTTATCTTTCTTAAAAATGCAGACCTTGTATCGTACCTGCTACGATCATCATTCCTCCGGTTACAGCCAGTGCCAGGGCAAGTGTCAGCCAGATGAACTGTTGTTTGCGTTTTTCTTTTGGAAATAATTCTTTTGGATAACCTTCCCGTCCAAGATGTAACACGTGATTGCCCAGATACAAAATTGCCAGTCCCACGCCGCCATCTATCATATAAATTCCCATAAATGCCGGTGAAAGCTGAGAAACCTGGCTGGTTGCTGTATCCATTACAAAGTTCCACATTCCACTTCCATTCATTCCAAGTGCTCTTGCCATCAGCTGCATCAAAAACTGTATCCCATAAAGCACCAGTACCGGAATGATATTATTGATTGCATGAAACATCACATTATAAAACATGTTGTTCGTCTCATAGACAAGATATCCGAGTACAATTCCAAGGAGAAATGTTGGAAAAAATCGTATGATACTTCCATGAAACAGACCAAACACTGCCGCTGTAACTAAAATTGGAATCCATTTTCCGTGTGTCTGATTCCAAATAGAATTAAAAAATACACCACGAAACACTGCTTCTTCACAGATTGCCGGTGCAATTCCAACAACTATAATTGCTACTATCATGGAGGAACTTGTGAACATACTGCTTAATCCGATTGATGTTTCAGTAACCATCTCCGGGGCAATATACATTTCAATCATGGTCACAACAGAGATTGCCTGACTCGCACCAAGGTAAATCAGTATCGTCCCCATGACCTCTGTAAGCTTTGGCTTATGAATCGGAAACACCGACCGGAATTTTCCGCCAAACACTGCCACTGCTCCAACTGCTGTGCCCAGTAAAATCAATTCTCCGATCAAAGACCGTCCCATTCCTAACCATTGCGGCAGAAAGTCACTGAACACAAATACTTCCAGACCTGCCAGGATGATTACCAGTAATCCCTGCCAAAGTCTTAACTGCTTTTTCTCATTTTCCATATATTTCACCTTACCATCCAAGTCTGCTGTATTCTAGTCCTTCAACATGTCCGCATCAAATTTCTTTGGAAACGTTTGAATTTCTTCATGAATTCCAATGATCTTCTCCATCCATATCATATTGTACCAGCGATGGAACTTGTATCCACATTTTTCAAATTCTCCTATCATACGATAGCCAAGATGTTCATGAAACTGTGCACTGTTCTTTGTCAGATACTCATCGTCTTCCTCGGGATATCCAATACATGCTTCCATATTTAAAATTCCCATTTCTTTCAGACAATGTTCCAATGCACTATGAAGTTTTTTTCCTATTCCCATACGTTTACAATTCTGATCTACATATATGGAGGTTTCCACCGCCCAGGCATAAGCTGCGCGCTCCTTAAATGGACTGACATATGCATACCCCACGATTTTTCCATCATGTTCTGCCACCAGATATGGATATTTTTCAAGTGTATGTGCAATTCTTTCACGAAATTCCTCTGGGGAGGGAACTTCATATTCAAATGTAATTGCAGTTTCCCTGACATATGGTGCATAAATCTCCAACAATTCTTCTGCATCATCTAATGCTGCAACACGAATCACGATTTCTTTTTTTAATGTACTCATACTGTAATCTGACTCAATACCTCGCCGATCGGTGCGGCAATCGTAAGTTCTGCACGAACTGATTTTGCCGTATCGCTCTTATTGATCACGACAAGATGTTTTCCTCTAAAATAATCTACAAATCCAGCTGCCGGATAAACGACCAGAGATGTTCCCCCTATGATCAGTGTGTCTGCCTGGCTGATCGCACGGATACTCTTGTCAATCATATTTTCATCCAGACTTTCCTCATAAAGTACGACATCCGGCTTGATCACTCCTCCACACTCACAATGTGGAACTCCTTTGCTGTTCTTTACATATGCTGCATCGTAGAATTTTCCGCATTTTTGACAGTAATTGCGATGAATGCTTCCATGGATCTCATATATCTTCTTACTTCCTGCTGCCTGATGAAGTCCGTCAATATTCTGCGTAATGATTGCTTTAAGTTTTCCTGCCTGCTCAAGTTCTGCCAGCTTTTTGTGCGCGGCATTCGGCTTCGCATCTAAAAACATCATCTTTTCTTTGTAAAATTCATAAAATCCTTCTGTATTGCGCATAAAGAAGGTATGACTGACGATCTGTTCCGGTGAATACTTGTATTTCTGCTGATACAGGCCGTCTGCACTTCGAAAATCCGGAATATTGCTCTCTGTAGATACTCCTGCTCCTCCGAAAAAGACAATATTTTCACTGTCATCAATGATTTCCTGCAACTTTTCGATTTCTTTATTCACAAAATCATCTCCCTATTTTACATTTTCCATCCACTCAATGATCTGACCCAGATCCTCCAAACTGGCTGATGCATGTTCCAGTACCTCTTCCGGCACATCTACCATATCATGAATATAAATCGTTTCTCCACCGGCTGCGATTCCTGCCATGACTCCCGGTGTACTGTCTTCAACTACCAGACACTCCTTCGGATCACGTCCGATCGCTTTTGCTGCATTCCAGAAAATATCCGGTTTGGGTTTACTTGCTTTTTGCGTGTCTCCATAGATAAATGCTGCAAAATATTCCGCTATTCCTGACATTTGAAGAACTTTTTCTCCACGCGATTGTCTTGTAGAAGTTGCAACTGCTGCCGGAATCTTCTTTTCTTCCAAATAGGAAAGGAGCTCCATAAGCCCCTTCTTTTTAGGAACTCCGTCCCGCGCAAGCATCTCCATAAAAATCTCGTCTTTTCGCTGTCTTGCTTCTTCATAACGAAATTCTTTGCCAAATGTATCTTCAAATATTCCCCTGATAATCGCTGCCGTCTTTCCCCGGCACTGATTCAGAAGTTCTGTCGTAATGGAATACCCCATTTCTTCTCCGACTTGCTTCCACGCAATCGTATACAGCCTCTCTGTATCAAACAAAGTGCCATCCATGTCAAATATCACGCCTCGGATCATATTGTACGCCTCACTCTTCTATACGTTCTCTCATCATCAGTCATTTTTTGTCTATTCTTTATCCATGCTGTCTGACGATTTTTCTTTGCTTTCTCTTGTATAATCGGTAAAGAATCCAGTCAGTGCGTCCAGCGTCTTTAACAGTACCGGGATCTCGCTCTCATCTAACTTGTCCACAATGGCCTGTGTCATCTGCTTATGATAATCTTCGTGATGATGATATGCATTTTCCCCTTTTTCCAGAAGACGCACATATACGACCCGTCGATCCTCTTTGCTGCGGAACCGGTCAACATAACCCTTTTTCACAAGACTATTCACAGCAGTTGTAAGTGATCCTACTGTAATATTCAGCTTCTTTGCAATGGTAGACATATTATTGCCCTCTCCAAGTCCGATTGCCTCTATGACGTGCATATCATTGTTGGTAATATCTTTAAATTCATCCGTAATAATTGCCTTACCTTCTACCTCCCAGATCTCATTAATCAGATTCACCAGGACATAGTTAATTGTTGCATATACATCACTCATTCGCACTGCTCCTTCATCCTTTACTTGCTTTTCATTATAGACGTTTTTTGTCAAAGAAGTCAACCTGCTCCTGCATTCCTTCTGAATTCTCTGACACTTGCATTTTACAGACAACTTTGCACTTATATATTTCAGATCCTGCTTACATCCGACGGAAGCGTTCATATCGGGAATCCACTAATTCTTGGATGTCTTTGTTTGTATATTCTTCCAGATACCCTTCGATATTTTTCTCCAGTTCATCTGCAATATTGCTCATCGTTTCTGCTGTAAAATGTTCTGGTTCTGCAAACACCTTCTCTACAATCCCCATTTCTTTTAAATCTGCTGCTGTCAGACGCATAACTTTTGCAGCCTGCGCAGCTTTCGTACTGTCCTTCCATAAAATGCTTGCAAAGCCTTCTGGTGAAAGAATGGAATAAATGGAATTCTCCAGCATCCATACCTGGTCTGAAACCGCCATTGCAAGTGCACCGCCGCTTCCTCCTTCTCCGATAACAATACTAAGTATCGGGGTCCTAAGCGCTGACATCTCATACAGATTTCTTGCAATCGCCTCTCCCTGGCCGCGCTCTTCTGCGGAAATTCCGCAAAATGCTCCCGGCGTATCTACGAAGCAAATGACCGGGCGGTGGAATTTTTCTGCCTGCTTCATAAGACGCAATGCCTTCCGGTAGCCTTCCGGTGACGGCATACCAAAATTGTGTCCGATATTCTCTTTTGTATTCTGTCCCTTCGCCTGGGCAATGACTGTCACTGCTCTTCCGTGAAAGGTTGCGATTCCTCCGACAATTGCCGGATCATCGGCAAAATACCGATCTCCATGCAGTTCTATAAAATCCTGGAACAAAGCTTCTATATAGTGACCTGCAACCGGGCGGTCATTTCTTCTGGAAATCTGTACACGATCCCAGGCTTCCAGAGTTTTTGATCTGGTTTTTCTATTTTGAAATTCTTTTGTTGCTTTTTCGACTTTTTCATTTCCAGTCTGATGCATTTTCAGGATTTTCCCCAATGTCTGCCGCATCTGCTGGCGTTCTACAATCTGGTCTACAAATCCATGTTCTTTTAAGAACTCGGATCTTTGGAATCCTTTCGGAAGTTTCTGACCGATCGTCTGCTCAATGACACGAGGACCTGCAAATCCAATCAGTGCTCCCGGCTCTGCCAGTATGATATCTCCAAGCATAGCAAAACTTGCCGTCACGCCACCGGTTGTTGGATCTGTCAGCACCGTAATATAAAGAAGTCCAGCGTCGCTGTGACGTTTCAGTGCAGCAGATGTCTTTGCCATCTGCATCAAAGACACGATTCCTTCCTGCATTCTTGCTCCGCCAGAGCATGTAAAGATGATAACCGGAAGCTTTTCTTCTGTCGCACGTTCTACCATTCTTGTAATTTTCTCACCTACGACTTCTCCCATGCTCGCCATTAAAAAACGTCCGTCACAGACTCCAAGCGCTGTCTCAATTCCATTAATTGCAACTTTTCCAGTCACCACTGCCTCATCTAATCCAGTTGTTTGTTTTAATGCTTCCACCTTTTCCGGATACCCTTTATATCCAATCGGGTTCGTATTTTCAATTCCTCTGTCCCACTCTTCGAACGTATCCTCATCTGCAATTGACCGAATCCGCTCCGGTGCCGGCATGCGAAAATACCCATGACATTTCGGGCAAATATATCCGCCTGTTATAACGTCCTCTGTAATAATTGCTTTCTGACATTTGTTACATTTACACAGAAGTCCCTCCGGAACTTCCGGGCTTTGGTGTTTCCCACCGATATGCCCTTTTTTTCCGGAAGGACGTCTTGTTTTCTTAAACATATTATCTAACTTCATATGTCCACTCCTTATACTCTTTCACTCCACGGTTGTTGTATGCCTTAATGCTTTATAGTATCTATGAAATTCACATTAAATTCTCCGGATTGATATACCGGGTTATTTAATAATTCATAGAGATAATCCACATTCGTGTCGATGCCCTCAATAATAACCTCTCCAAGTGCGCTCTGCATTTTCTGGATTGCTTCATCCCGGTTCTTCGCCCAGACAATGAGCTTTGCAACCATGGAATCATAATATGGAGAAATGCTGCATCCACTGTAAATTGCGGAATCTACGCGGATTCCTTTTCCTCCCGGCAAATGAAGATCTGTAATGGTTCCAGGTGACGGCCGGAATCCTTTTTCCGGATTTTCCGCATTGATCCGGCACTCAATGGCATGCCCATTGATTTCAATATCCTGCTGAGTAAATGACAGCTTCTGTCCATCTGCAATACGGATCTGTTCTTTGATCAAGTCAATTCCAGTCACCCACTCAGTCACCGGATGCTCCACCTGAATTCGGGTATTCATCTCCATAAAGTAAAAGGCATCATTGTTCTCTAAAAGAAATTCAATGGTTCCTGCATTGACATAGCCTGCGGCTTTCGCAGCTTTTACTGCTGCCTCTCCCATCTTCTTTCGAAGCTTTGAAGACAACGCCGCTGACGGAGCCTCCTCGATCATTTTCTGATGATTTCTCTGAATAGAGCAGTCACGTTCTCCGAGATGCACTACATTTCCATAGGAATCTGCCAGAATCTGAAATTCGATATGTCTCGGCTCCTCCATAAAATGTTCAATATACATGGTATCATCGCCAAATGCCATCTGGCTTTCCTTCTGTGCGGTCTGAAAGCTTTGCGTGAATTCTTCTTCGGAATATGCCACACGCATGCCTTTTCCACCTCCGCCGAGGGCAGCTTTTATAATAACCGGGTAACCGATTTCCCGTGCAAGCAAAAGTCCGGTATGCACCTCACAGACTGGCTCCTTACTTCCTGGGATGACCGGAACACCTGCTGCTTCCATCGTATTTCTTGCTTCCTGCTTATTGCCAAGCTTTGCAATGACATTTGCCGGCGGTCCGATAAAGGTAATTCCGCACTGCTCACACAGTTCTGCAAATTTACTGTTCTCTGACAAAAAGCCAAAACCCGGGTGAATGGCGTCTGCCCCACTCACCACCGTTGCACTGATAATATTCTCCATACTTAAATAACTCTGAGATGACGGTGCCGGTCCGATACAGACCGCTTCATCTGCAAGCTTTGTATGAAGGGCTTCTGCGTCTGCCTCTGAATATACTGCAACCGTCTCAATTCCCATTTCCCGGCACGCACGGATAATCCGAACTGCAATCTCACCACGGTTCGCAATCAAAATCTTCTTAATCACACAGATCACCTACCCTACTGCAAATGTCAGTACCGCGCTGACTACTTTTTTACCGTCCACTGTAGCGACAGCCTCTCCGACACCAATCGGTCCTTTTTTCCGGATAATTCTTGTTTCCAGACGAAGCTTGTCCCCCGGCACGACCTTTCCTTTGAATTTGCATTTATCAATTCCGCCAAAATATGCGACTTTTCCCTGATTCTCCGGCTCACTTAAAATCGCTACCGCACCTGCCTGTGCCAGCGCTTCCACAATCAGCACACCCGGCATGACCGGCTCCTGTGGAAAATGTCCGGCAAAGAACTCTTCCCGGTAGGAAACACATTTGTACGCCACTGCATACTCACCCGGCTCGTAATCTTCTACATAATCCAATAACAGAAACGGATGTCTGTGAGGTATGATTTCCTGAATCTGTTTAATATCCAAATGTTTCATGATAACCTCCTACGCAATTCTGAATAATGGCTGGCCGTACTCTACTGCCTGGCCATTCTTTACAAGAATCTCCGTGACTGTTCCATCAAAATCACTCTCGATTTCATTCATCAGCTTCATGGCCTCAATAATTGCAACCGACTGACCTTTTTTCACGGAATCGCCAACCTGAATAAATGGCTCTGCATCCTCTGCCGGAGCCGCGTAAAATGTTCCCACAAGCGGAGCTTTGACTACATTTCCAACAGGAGCCGCCTCAGATGTCCCGCTCTGTTTCTGTACGCCTTCTTCTAAATCTGTGGCTGCTTTAGAAGAAGCACCTGTAACTTTCACAGCTTCCGGTGTAACAGCCTGCACTGCCGCAGTCGTTCCCATCACCAGGTTCTCTTTCTTATTCAGCTGCAATTTTATACCATTTTCTTCATATTTAAATCCAGTCAGGTCTGACTCAGAGACTTTATCAATCAGTTTCATCAACTGTTCTACATCCATTTCCAGGTTCCCCCTTACGCTTCATACTTCTGAATTAAAATTGTTGCATTGTGTCCGCCAAATCCAAGTGAATTGCTCATGGCTGCCTTGATTTCTTTCTCTACCGGACTTCCAATTGCATAATTTAAGTCACATTCTTCATCGGCCTCTTTTGTTCCGACCGTCTGATGGATAAATCCATCTTCCATGCTTTTGACACAAGTAATAAATTCTACTCCGCCTGCTGCTCCAAGCAAGTGACCGATCATGGATTTCGTAGAGTTGATCACCACGTCTTTCGCTGCCTCGCCAAATGCTTTCTTAATGGCGCGTGTCTCGAACAGGTCATTGTGATGGGTACTTGTTCCATGGGCATTGATGTAATCTACCTGTGCCGGTGTAATCTGGGCCTCTTCCATGGCAAGCTCCATTGCCTTCGCTGCACCGCTTCCGTCTTCTGCCGGAGAAGTAATATGATAAGCATCCCCTGTACATCCGTAACCGGTCACTTCTGCGTAAATTTTTGCCCCACGCGCTTTTGCATGCTCCAGCTCTTCCAGCATTACAACTCCCGCACCTTCACCAAGTACGAATCCATCCCGGTCTTTATCAAATGGAATGGAGGCACGAAGTGGATCGGTAGAAGCAGAAAGTGCTGTCAGTGCTGTAAATCCGGCAATACCAAGTGGGCATACACAGCCTTCGGTTCCTCCTGCAAGCATCATATCTGCATCACCATACTGGATTGTACGGAATGCATCACCAATACAGTTCGTTCCTGTGGCGCAGGCAGTTACGACATTGCTGCATTTTCCACGGAATCCTAACTGAATTGATACATTTCCCGCTGCCATATTGGAAATCATCAAAGGCACCATAAGCGGATTCACTCTTGCCGGTCCCTTGGTCAGAATTTTTTCATAGCTCTGCTCTGCTACCTGAAGACTTCCAATTCCGGAACCAATCATCACACCAGCGCGAAATGGGTCTTCTTTTTCAATCTCCAGTCCAGAATCTTCATAAGCTTCTCTGGCTGCTGCAACCGCATATTGAGAAAATGCTTCCATACGTCTGGCTGCTTTTTTATCCATATGATCTCCCGGCACAAAGTCTTTGACTTCTGCTGCCAGTTTTACTTTATAATCTGTAGTGTCGAACTTTGTGATCTCACCGATTCCAACCTTACCTTTGCGGATTCCGTCCCAAAATTCAGCTACACTATTTCCAATTGGAGTAATTGCACCAAGTCCGGTCACGACCACTCTTCTTTTTAAGACTTTATTATTTGCCATCTTTTTTGTACTCCTTCCCCTGCATCACTTTCTACATTACCATGCCGCCGTCTACATGCAGCACTTGTCCGGTAATATAAGAAGCATCTTCCGATGCGAGAAATGCAACTGCTTTTGCCACCTGCTCAGGCTCTCCAAATTTTCCAAGAGGAATCTGGGCAAGCGTAGCCTCTACAACCTTTTCCGGCAGGCTCTGCGTCATATCAGTATCAATAAATCCAGGAGCTACTGCATTCACAGTAATTCCTCTGGAGCCAAGCTCTTTTGCCACAGCTTTTGTAAGTCCGATAATTCCGGCCTTAGAAGCTGCATAATTGGCCTGTCCTGCATTTCCAGACACACCAACTACAGATGAAATATTCACGATGCGCCCGCTTCTTTGCTTTAACATCTGTCTGGATACTGCCTGGATCGTATGAAATGCACCTTTTAAATTCGTATCTAACACAGCGTCAAAATCTTCTTCTGACATCCGCATCAACAGACCATCTCTTGTAATACCTGCATTATTCACCAGCACATCCAGATGTCCGTATTCTGCGATCACATTTCCAATAAATTCTTTACATGCCACGTTGTCAGAAACATCACATTTATATATAGAAGCTTCTCCTCCATTTTGCTCAATTTCTGTCTTTAATTCCTGTGCTTTTTCCTCGCTGCCACAGTAATTGATCACAACATACATGCCCGCTGCTGCCAGCTCTCTTGCGATTGCCGCACCAATTCCACGGGAAGCTCCTGTCACAACTGCTACCTTTTTTTCCATTTTATTTATAACTCCTGTCATTTTCGCCTTGTTTCTATATGATCTTTTCCAGATCTTCCCATGTTGCTACATTACATACCTTGACACTTCGGTCAATCTTTTTCATAAATCCTGCCAAAGTCTTGCCCGGCCCGATTTCGATAAATGTATCAACTCCGTCTGCGATCATTTTCTCCATGCTCTGTTGCCAGCGAACGGACGATGTAAGCTGTGTCACAAGTAATCCCGGACTCTTACGAACATCCGTAACTGTTTCTGCCGTCACATTTGTAATATAAGGGATCATAAGCTCATGAAATTCTGTCTTATCTAGCTCCATTTCCAGTTCCTTTGCCGCCGGGAGTAAGAGCGTAGAATGAAACGGACCACTAACATTTAACATTTCGGTACGTTTTGCACCCGCCTCTTTCAAATGTTCTGCCGCTTTTTCAACTGCTTTTGTTTTTCCTGTAATAACAATCTGACCCGGACAGTTATAGTTCGCTACAGACACACCTTCAATCTCTGCTGTCACTGCTTCGATTTTCTCTGCATCTAATCCAAGAATCGCGCACATAGCGCCTTCTCCTGCCGGAACTGTATGCTGCATCAAAATTCCACGTTTTCTCACAAGGCGGATCGCATCGATCGGCTCCAGCCCGCCGGCCACAGAGATGGCTGCGTATTCGCCAAGGCTCAGTCCCGCTGTAATATCTGGTTTTACTCCACGTTCCATCAGAACTTCTGTCATGGCAAGGCATGTTGTTACCATAGCCGCCTGTGTATATTCTGTCTTATCAAGAAGATCATTTTTCTCAAAACACAACTTCCGCATATCAAGCGACAATAATTCAGACGCCATATCAAATATGTCTTTTGCCTTCCTGCTGTTCTCATAGAAATCTTTTCCCATTCCGGCTGTCTGTGCGCCCTGACCCGGAAAAATAAATGCAGTCTTACTCATAAAATAC
>OIZE01001385.1_pt1 | contig 15000 bp, 16 predicted proteins | sample 1588421 | NCBI WGS metagenome assembly OIZE01 (sample SAMN03283251) | human gut metagenome | biome: human-associated habitat; material: feces | host: Homo sapiens | place: USA | collected 2013 | reverse complement strand
CGGCAAATTTATTTCGGTGGATGGATACGAAAGAGTTCCGGTCTTCGCCCTTTGTACCGAAAAAAATAACGCCGGACGGCTTCACTGTCCCCAACATTTTTTGTCGTCCAAAACTTTTCTCAATCCCTCCTTCCTTCTTGTTGTGTGCCGTAAAAAAAGGCTCATAAACTCAGATGGGGCAATAGCTGCAAATAGCTATAGAACTATTAGTTAAGGGAAGTGTTAATGATTTTTAGTGGACACGTGTGAACCTATAGGTTAGCCTGTATTCCTTAAATCGCCTGCCCAGTTCCGCTATGATTTCCGGATTGGCCATGGCTTGGGTGATGTGATTCGTTGTCATATCGCAAAGGTAAATATATTAACTGTTAAATCAAAATATGATAGATAACAATTAATATATTTACTATTATATTGAATGGTACAGGATGCCGTTTGTGTGTTAATCCCCCAATTCCATGCTACGCTTATTGCCGCCTATAATCGGGCTTTGCACAGGCTTTATGTCCTGAAGGCTTTTTAGCATCCCTTCCATTTGGAAGATTTTGGCGGCAGCGATGAAGTTGGTGGCGGATATATCCGGCTGGAGGCTTTTCAGTACGTTCTCCGATGGCTGATATCCTCTCATCTTCAGTTCCAGGATGGCGTTGAAGTCATCATTTCGCATAGCCTTCATGAAAGCCTGCTCTTGTTCGTTGGCAATGTCCGGCATTTGGATGGTATGCAGTTGCTTGCCGAACAAGAGCAGGTTTTTTCCGATAAAATCGGCGTGTTCCGGCTTGACCCCGCAATCCTTGGCAGTCTCATGCCAATACGATACGGTTTCCTGTACCTTTTCGATAATCTGTTTGTGTTCCCGGATGCCCATGTTCTCACCTACCTTTTGCAGATCTTCCATCGTGAAATTGTCTTGTTTGCCGTTGAGTGACAGTTGGTGGCGGTTCGTCCATTTGCCGCCCGGTGTGTATGAGTAGCAGAGGTCGTATGCCGGGGCCAGTTTCCATTTCCCTTGTCTATCCATCAGGAAAGAGAAGTTCTTGCTATGGTCATCATGGTTACGGCTCATGACGTTGAACACCATTCTTCGGTATAGTTCCTCCTGATCTGGATAAGGGAGGTTCATCTGCCGCATGATACGGAATATCTCTTCGTATGAATGGCGTTGGTCACGGTCATAGTGGGCAAGCCCGGCCAATGTCTGTACATGGATTTTCTCTCCGTCTTTCATACGGTCAAAACGGCGTGTCATAAAGTGATATGACTCTTTTTCCTGAAGTAACCGGCATTCCATCATATCGATACCGCAGGCTTTTGCCATCCGGTGATAGGCATATTCGATATTTCCTATTCCTTGTGGATTGTCCGTTATCTGCGTGTGTTCGCTGTATTTGCCGCCATCAAATTTCAACAGCCAATATCCGAATCCTTCAGGAGCTTTTACCTGTCCGGAGCGTACCTCTCCGGTAATATCGTTGTAGGCGATGATGGCCTTGGGCTTGGCACCTCCGGCAGATGTTCCCACTTTCAGTATATCCAGAATGTTTCTTCCTTCCTGGCGCAGTTGGACCTGAAAAGCCATTCTGTCCGTGAATACGGATTTGGCAAGCTCCGTCAGTTCCTCGATATGGAGCACTGATGATTCGTTCATGCCGTTGATTGGCGAGGACGGCTCAAACTCCAGTGCGCCCATGCCACGTTTGCCTACATAGTAAAGCCTGTCTAAAGGGGTAATCTCTTCTCCGGACAATCCCTTGCTGGCAAACCATTCATTGATGATCTGGTTTCCGAAAGTGTCCGGCAGTGAATCGGCAAACAGGCCGGGCAACCCCTTGAAACAGTCGGTACGGTTTTCAAGGAACCGGTAGGGGGTGTTCCTGTACTGGCTGATGGGCATGATGATGGGAGAAATGTCAAGACCGGAGCGGATGAACTTCCGTTCATAGTCGAACAAGGCGGCATTGCTTTCCTTTTCCCAATAGAGAGAGCCTACGCTTTCTCCCCATAGCTTTACATCTACTATCAAATCATTCATGGTTATCTTGTTTTAAATGGCGTACACGGTAGCGTTTCTTTCCTTGCAGTTTTTTGAGCTCTATCGGGCTGACCCGGATTTCCGGTACCAGTTGCTCCAGGTTCTCCAGCAGGCCGAGCGAGCGGAGTACGCTGATGAACAACAGCAGCGATACCGATTTGCCCTTCTCGATGTTCGCAACGGTCAAGGGGCTTACACCGGAAGCCGTTGCCAGTTCTTCCTGCGTGATATGCTGCCTGATACGTGTCTCTTTGATGCGCTGGCCGATTCTCATCAGCACAGCTGGATTGCTCATTTCATTCCACATGGTTGTTCCTTTTTTGCAAATATACAAATAATCCATGTAAATATATAGATTAACTTGAATATATGATGTTAATCTATATGAATACAATGATTATAGTTGCTTTATCGGCTGTTTTTTTCTTTGAACTAGGATGAAAACTGACTAAAATCACAATGTGTTGTGAATATGAAAGAGCTAGGAAAGATGATTAAAGAGTGCAGGAAGAGTTTGAAGGTCAATCAGCTGGAACTTCTCCGAACTGGCGGGCGTGGGCATCAATACGCTGGTGGCCATCGAGCGTGGAGAAGGCAATCCTAAATTGGCTACTGCTTTCCATTGGAGTTGATTAAAGTGCGGAAAAATGTATAAGATTGCTTCTATTATCTGCTTATTTTAGTATATTTGTGCTTTAAATAAGTGCGGATAAATGTATTATACGCTGTTTTTACATGTATAAAAATGCTGTTTGTAGATGAAAAGATTTGTTTTGCAACAACTTATAGAATGGAAAAACCGTGAGGATAGAAAACCTCTGATTTTAAATGGTGCCCGACAAGTTGGGAAAACATGGCTGCTCCATGAGTTTGCCAAACTTGAATACAAAAAAGAGGCTTATGTGGTATGCCGTAAGAATAACCTTGCACGCCAGCTTTTTTCTCAGGATTTCAATGTTGACAGAATTTTACGGGGGCTGCGTGCGATGACTTCCGTTGACATTACTCCGGGTGATACGCTTATTATCCTTGATGAGATACAAGATATCCCGGAAGCACTGGAATCTTTGAAGTATTTTAAAGAGGAGGTTCCGGAGTATCATATAGCTGTGGCAGGTTCACTTTTGGGGATATCCCTTCATCAGGATGTGTCTTATCCCGTAGGGAAGGTAAATGTCATCAATATATTTCCTATGAACTTTGAAGAGTTTCTTGTCGCCAAGGGAGAAGAAGAAGCTTGTAAATTGCTTATGAGTGGGGATTTTGAAACGATAAGCCTCCTGCATGACAAATATACGGATCTCCTTCGGCAATATTATTATGTAGGTGGTATGCCGGAAGTTGTACTCAAATATGTAGAAACGGATTCCTTGCTGGAAGTCAGAAGAATACAGTCGGAGATTTTGCAAGGCTATGATCTTGACTTCTCAAAACATGCGCCCAAAGAACAGGTTCCGCGTGTCCGAATGGTATGGAACAGCATTCCTTCCCAATTATTTAAAGAAAACAAGAAATTCATTTACGGAGCTTTGCGAAAAGGTGCCAGAGCCAATGATTTTGAGATGGCCATTCAATGGCTTGTAAATGCCGGGTTGTTGTATAAAGTGCCTCGATGTACCAAACCGGAGCTTCCGCTTGATATTTATGAAGACCTGTCGGCTTTCAAACTCTATATGGTTGATTTGGGGCTTATGGGTGCTATGGTCAAGACAGATCCGGCCCAAGTCTTGATTAAAAACGACATATTTAAGGAATACAAGGGAGGAATGACTGAACAGTATGTATTGCAGCAGATGAAAAGTAAGGGCGTGTCACCGATTTATTACCATAACACAGACAATTCGCGTCTTGAGTTGGATTTTGTTATTCAACGTAATGCCCAAATGGTGCCGATAGAAGTGAAGGCCGAAGGGAATGTCCGGGCCAATTCGTTGACAGCATTACTGGGAAAAAGACCGGAATTGCATGCGGAGAGATTTTCTATGTTGCCTTATAAAGTACAGGGTAATCTTACAAATTTTCCGCTATATGCAATATAGGTGTATCCTTTTCCCATGCCGGTCATACCGTTAGAACTGATTGATAAGTATGATGCGTATGTTGGCCGGTATGTCTATCTTTGTGGCAATGAAAACAGAGAGAGGATTGATTTACGCCTTGTTTTCCGGGACGGAAAGGAGATTGGCACGGATGATCTGAATCTGTATTATAATTGATGTGACGGCTTGGATGTCCCCCGGATGAATGTTCGGGGGATTCTTTTTCTTTTGGGCGTTCCTGTGGGACGGTCAGGCTTTCCGTTGCAAGTCCTCGCCTAAAGGCTGTGGGCTTTACTCTGCAATCCCTAACGCATGGCTGAAAACTCCTCTTGCCGGTGGTGTTCTTCTTCATACAGCCTCATGCGTTCTTGTAATGCTTCTTTTAAATTGTCGCTTTTTTTCAGTCCGAGTTTGGCACGTATGTTCGCTCGTTGGCTGGTTATGTTTCCGCTACTCCGATGTAATAATTCGCATATTTGGCTGACGGTCTTGTCTTGCAGTATTAAACGGCAGATGTTTAATTCGGACGGGGATAAATTGGGATATATTCTCCTGATTGTATCAAGTTTACTTTTTTCCTTTTTCTGGTATGCGGCAAGGGCTGTAAAAAGATTTTCTTTGGATTGTTCCCCTATTATGTTTAACAGGGAGCTTGTCTTTTCTTCCGGGTTATTCTCGCTTAACAACTCGGCGAACGCGAATAGTTCTTCCTTTTTCATTTGGAGACGTTTCAAAAGCATTTCCTCTTCCTCTTTTAGCAAGTTGCTACTTTTTAGCAAGCTGCTGATATTACTGTGTAAGGATCTTCCTAATAAGGGGATCATGGTGTATATGATGATGATCAAAGGCAGATAACTGTATAGGAACGGTTCGTCGGTGATAAGTGTGCAGATTGTATAGGAAGCTATGGTAAGGGAGGACAATAGGATGGAGATATTACTCATATAGGCACAGATGGAAAGCATGGTAAATAAGAGAGAGATAGTAATGTTACTCATTATCAATGCTCTTTGATAACTATATTCATATCCGCTACATATTGAGCAATAAATTATTTCGATAAAAATCTCGATATGTATGGCTATCAGTATAATGGAAAAGGTCGTGGTCAGATTTACTCTCTTTTTAAAATAAGCGAGAGTGCACATAATGATAAACAGGAATAATACGCTGTTAATATAATAAAACTGTTCATTGGGAAATGGAACTGAATATATGTATATGGGTGCGCATAAGACCAGCATGAGCAGGGATAGATGAAAGACTCGTTTTTGTTGATACGTTATTATCATTTCTCTTTCTTTTTTGTCGTAAGTTTGAGTTTTTATTGAACTTAGAAAAGAGGCGGCTTTTGTGCTGAATATCATGTATTTTATTGTTTTAAGTGTTATTAAGTATGATGTTTCTTGCAAAGATAACTGTTTTTTTGTATGTTTAAGTACTTTTCTTTATGATGTTAAGTATTTTTAATTGTTGTGTGGTTGTCTTTTTAAGTATTTATAAGTTTAAAATGCTTGTTTTTTTCTTTGGAAGCTGGTTTATAAGTGTGTATTTTGCGGTCGAAATTCAAGGGGGTGTAAAAGCCTGGGTTTGGATTGTCATATTAACAAATGATTAAATGACGAAAAGATGTTTTTTTATATTAAATGTGTATTGTTCGTGCTCGTGTTGAGTATAAGCGGAGAAATATCCGCTCAGGAGAAGCGTGATTCGGTAAGGATCTATTTTCATCAAGGAAAGGTAAATATAGATACATGTTTACTTGACAATGGGAACGAGATGGAGCGGTTTGCTAAAATCTGTTCCGCATTGAACGACTCCGTCCGTCTTATCAGGAAAATTCAAATAATAGGAGGAGCTTCCCCGGAAGGAGGGGGGCTGTTGAATGGAAGGCTGTCTGAAAAACGAGCAGAGGTTTTGTGGCGGTATATATCACCTTATATAAAGATTCCGGTATTGGAGAGGGATTTTCATTTTTCGGGAAGCGACTGGAACGGACTTATAACGATGGTGAGAGCGGATGTGAATGTTCCGGAGAGGGAGGATGTCCTTCGTTTGTTGGAGAAGATCGTCCGTTTGGAAAACCAGGACAGCCCTTATTGGGGGGGAGAACTGAAAAGACTGAAAGGGGGGAGGCCATACTCATATTTGTATAAATTCCATTTTCCGAAACTTCGTTCGTCGATGGTGAAAATATGCTATGATAGTGATCCGATAAATCCCGTCAGAGATACGGTATATATACATACACGTGATACGTTGTGCATCCGTGATACCGTTACCGTCATAGCTCCGGTAAAGAAACGGCCGTTTTGCATGGCGGTGAAAACAAACTTGCTTTATGACGCTGTTTTGATACCTGACATCGGGGTTGAGTTCTGTTTGGGGAAGAACTGGTCTGTGGCCGGGAATTGGATGTATGCCTGGTGGAAAAGTGATCGGAAGCATAATTATTGGCGTATCTATGGGGGAGATGTGGAGTTGCGCCGCTGGTTCGGTCGGAGAGCGGTGGAAAAACCGTTTTCCGGGCATCATGTCGGATTGTACGGGCAGATCGTCACCTATGATTTCGAATTGGGTGGGAAAGGTTACTTGGGGGATAAATGGAGTTACGGGGGAGGCGTGGCTTACGGCTACTCGTTACCTGTGGGACATCGGTTCAATGTGGATTTCACGTTGGGAATCGGCTACCTTGGAGGATCGTACAAGGAGTACATCCCTTTGGACGGTCACTATGTATGGCAGACCACTAAAAACCGCCGCTGGTTCGGCCCGACCAAGGCGGGTATCTCTTTGGTGTGGTTGATCGGGCGGGGGAATTATAGCCGGAAGAAAGGAGGCAGGCAGTGATACGGATACGCTTTAGTCTGGTGTTCATATTTTTATGGATAGGACTGACGGCTTGTGAGCATAAGGATTTATGTTACGATCATCCGCACTTTGCCACGGTGCGGGTAATATTCGACTGGACCAAGATTTCCAATCATGACAAGCCTGAAGGCATGAGGGTCGTATTTTATCCGACCGACGATGAAAGCAACACGTGGATATTTGATTTCCCCGGAGGAGAGGATGGGGAAGTGGAGCTCCCCGAGAATGATTACCGGGTAATTTGCTTCAACTACGATACCGACGGGATGGTTTGGAAAGAAAACGGCAGTTACACGCTTTTTACTGCCGATACGCGTGATGTTCGGTCGCCGGATAACCGGACAATGGCCGTCACCCCACCCTGGCTGTGTGGCGACCATATAGACAGAGTTATCCTCAAGGACATTCCGGGAGGAAGCGCGGAGATAGTACGGCTAACTCCCGTAAACATGGTATGTCACTACACGTATGAGGTGAACGGTCTTCGGGGACTGGATAGGGTGGCGGATTTGCGGGCTGCTCTTTCCGGCATGTCCGGCTCGCTTAACATGTCCGCCGACAGTTTGCCCGCCGGTCTTTCGGAGAGCCTGCTCTTTGATGGAATGGTTTCACGGAATCAGATTATAGGCGGATTCTATACGTTTGGACATTCCGCACTTGAAGGAGAGCCCAATGTTTTCCGGTTGTATCTCAAGAACCGTTCCGGCAGCATGTCTGTATTGGAACAGGACGTGAGCGACCAAGTGCATGATGTCCCGGTAGCGGGGCATATCGGTGATGTGCATCTGGTGTTGAATTTTGATTATGAGGTTCCATCCGAGCCGGGAAGTGACGGTGCGGGATTTGATGTGGACGTTGATGATTGGGATGATGTGAATATGGATATAGTGTTGTAATATGAGTTTATTAATTATATGTATCAATTTGATTTATTTTTATTTATGAAAAAAAGTACAGTAATGCTTGGGGCAATCTTTGGAACATTGTTGATGGGTTGCTCAGACGAGGAGATTGCGAATGTGGAAACCTCCTCACGGAATGCGATTGGTTTTAACGTGTTAAGTAATGCGGCGGAAACGAGGGCTACCCCTATTACCAACAGCAACTTGACGAGCACCAATTTCGACGTGTTCGCTTTTACGGGGAATGGTACTGCCTTCATGGGAACGAGCAGCGAGGATTTTGGACATGCCGGAGTGAAGATCGTGTACAAAAATGGTAAGTGGGATTATGACGATCCGAACGACCTTCGTTATTGGCCTAACGAGGCTTTGGACTTTTACGCGTTCAATCCCACAGCGATTGAAGGCGACAAGGGCATTCATTATATGTGGGAAGCCACCAAGAATGAACAAAAGATATATTATTCCTGCATCGATGAGTATGGAGGCACCCATGGTCATGAAAACCACGACGTGATGTATGCCATAGCCAAAGGCCAGGAAAAAGACAAGAACAACGGAGTAGTGAAATTTACCTTCAAACATATTCTGTCACAGGTCGTATTCAAAGCAAAGACCCAATACGATAACATGCAGGTGGACATCGACGTGATCAAGATTCATAATTTCAAATTTGCCGGCGCCTTCACATTGCCTGCGGCAGCCGATGGAACGGGAAGTTGGAGTTCGTCTGATTTAGCATTTCCACACGCATTTACCGTAGTGAAAAACGCAAACATCACGGTCAATAGCAATACCGAAGCTACCGATATTACCACAAATACTCCTATGCTGAATATACCACAGGAGCTGACTGCTTGGAAAGTTTCCGAAACAGCCACCAAAAGCAAGTTGGAGGCCGATAATGCGAAGCAATGTTATCTGGAGATCGCCTGCAAAATCCGGCAGTCCGGAGCTTATCTGTTGGGTTCAGCAAGCGAATACAAAACAATTTATGTTCCGTTCGGAGATACATGGGAACAGGGCAAGCGCTATATCTACACGTTGATTTTCGGTGGTGGTTATGATGATCAGGGAGAGGCTGTGTTGAATCCGATCCAGTTTAATGCAGAGACAACAGAATGGGTTGATGCAAATAGCAACGTAAACGTTAAACCTTAAACAAAAAGTTTATCAATATCGTACCCGTTGGCAGGTTAAACATACGCAAGATTAATCCCGCCAACGGGTTCTTTATAGGGAATCGCATTTTCAATATACTTTTTGATGTGTAGGGGTGCTTTTTGCGTACCTTTTTCCTGGAGAATTTCTTTTGTGGAGTGTTTGCCCTGTATATTCCCGATACGCTGTTATAGCAGGGAACTGTTTTTATCCAAGTAGTCAGATATAGCCTCTTGCAATACCGATTTTAGCGAATCGCCTTTGCGGATCGCGATCAGCTTTAAGTTCTGGTGATAGGTTTCGTCCATGACAAAATTACAATGCACGGTTTTCGCTTTCTTCGGCTTTTGAGCCTCTTTTTGCCCGGCCGTGGATTGGGTCAGGCTGTCTAATCCCCCGGTCAGCCCGGCCGACATACTGTTTTTTAAATCGTTCTTCTTTGCCATATGGTTACTTTATTTCTGTTAGCAGTTCGTTACATACCTTTTCGTAGTCCTCTGCCCCGGCAGATTTGGGGGCATAGTGAAAAATATCCTGCCCTTGTGTCGGGGCTTCGGCCAGCGTAATGGCGTTGCGTATATGGGTGCTGAACACTTTGCCCTGGAATGTTTCCTGTACCAGTTCCGAAACGCTCTTGTTCAGGTTCTTTCTTCCGTCGTACTGGGTTATCAGAACCCCGGCTATCGAAAGATCCGAGTTCAAACGTTGCTGCACCTTGTGGACGACCTGCATAAGTTTGGCCATTCCACGCATTGCCAGGAATTGAGCCTGAACCGGGATAATCAACCGATCCGAGGCCGTCAGTGCGTTAAGCGTGAGCAGCGACAGCGAGGGGGGACAGTCGATCAGGATATAATCGAATTTCTCCTTTTGGCCCTTGATAAGGTGGGCTAAGATAAGCTCCCGTCCGGCCTCGTTGATTAACTCCGTTTCAACGGCCGAGAGATCCAGGCAGGAGGGAACGACGCTAAGGCCGTCCTTATGCTCGTAGATCGGCAGGTCGTATTCGCCTTTCATCGCACCGTAGATCGTTTGGGGAAGCTCCGCAGAGAAGCCCAGCGATTCGGTCAGGTTGGCCTGCCCGTCAAGGTCGATCAAAAGAACCTTGTACCCTTTTTGACGTAACGCACCGCCCAGGTTGATCGTGGTTGTGGTCTTTCCTACTCCCCCCTTGTGATTCAATACGGAGATTACTTTTGCTTTGCTCATAAATTCAGTTTTTTAAATGGTTGTCATGTCCGCAAATATAGTTAAAATACTAATATACTAAAATACTAAAAGTAGTATTTCTCGTTTTTTGCGTGTTTTTTGTACCGATCGGGGAAGCGTACCGAAATAAATCCTGTTTCCGTCTTTCGGTACGTTTTGTTTCTGTACCGGAATTAATCAAAGATTAGAATAACCATAAATGTTTTTATACGTTAATCATACGTATGTATATATGTATATATTTGTTTTTGAGTATCTTTGTGTGCTATAAATAAAAAATAAAAGACATGAGCACTTATTCGTATAAAAATCCGAAGTTTATAAATTCCCCTAAAGGGATGGTTGAAGTTGTAGAAGTGATTTATGACGGCAAAGATGATCCGGCCTATTCACTGGCTATTATTAAATGGGAAAATACCTATAAATTAGGTATTCGTTGGAACATCGCTTATAGTGAATGGGACGATTACCGCAAACAGAACGGGCAAGATGAATGTATAGGTAATCCACAGTCGAGAGGTATTCCCACCTGGTTTGTTTTGCCCGATGATATGATGTTTAGTGAGAAGTTCAGCGGTGCGATGCAGAGGCTTGATGAATTAAGAAAAGGTAAGTAAGCAATGGAACAGGGAGAAATCATATTATACCAGCCGGATGAAGCGGTCAAGTTGGAAGTGAGGCTGGAAGATGAAACCGTTTGGCTGACACAGGCGCAAATTGTGGATCTTTTTCAATCCAGCAAAGCAAATATAAGCGAGCATATAAAAAACATATATGATCAGAAAGAATTAGAGGAAAGTTCAACTGTTCGGGATTTCCGAACAGTTCGACAGGAAGGCAAACGGCAAGTGATGCGCAATCTGACTTATTACAATTTGGATGCGATCATATCCATTGGGTTTCGTGTCAATAGTAAAAGAGGTATTTTATTTAGGCAATGGGCGAATAAGGTTTTAAAGGACTATCTTTTAAAAGGGTATTCCATTAATAAACGTTTGTCAGAACTTGAAAGGACTGTCGCTCAACATACCGAGAAGATAGATTTTTTTGTGCGTACTGCCTTGCCCCCGGTTGAAGGCGTTTTTTATAACGGACAGATTTTCGATGCGTACAAGTTGGCCACCGATCTGGTAAAGTCGGCCAGGCGTTCGATCGTGCTTATCGACAACTATGTGGACGAAACGGTCTTGCTCATGTTGAGTAAACGCAGCGTCGGTGTCTCGGCCACCATTTACACCCAGCGTATCACGCAGCAACTCCAACTTGATCTTGACAGGCATAACAGCCAGTACCCACCTATCGACATCAGGACGTACCGGGACAGTCACGACCGTTTCCTGATCGTTGATGAAACGGACGTGTACCATATCGGAGCCTCGTTAAAGGATCTGGGGAAAAAGATGTTCGCTTTCTCAAAGCTGGATATTCCGGCGGCTGTGATTACTGACCTGTTATAATATCCTTTGTCTTATGAATGGGCTGTCGCAAAAGAAAAACCCGTTCTTGATGAACGGGTATATCCTTGACTTGGTTACGTGTTTTGATAACAGAGGCTTTACCAAGCATTACAATGCAAAGATAGTAATTATAGGTTAATTAGCGAATTTCTTTTTTGGATAGATCCGGAAATAATGCCTCCTTGAAAGAGGTGGATAAGGTGATTAAAACAATAGATAAGGAAGAACAAAAGCAAAAGGGATGAATGTGGTTATTTATTCACGTGTAAGCTCGCAGTCGGCCAGGCAATCGACCGAACGGCAGGTTGTCGATCTGGAGAGGTTCGCAGCCGGACGGGGGTACGAGGTGACGGCGGTCTTTGAGGAAAAGATAAGCGGACGAAAGGCCAATATCGAACGCCCGATTTTAAGCCGTTGCCTGGAATACTGCACAGATCCGCAGAACCGGGTGGATATGTTGTTGCTGACCGAGATCTCACGCCTGGGGCGTTCAACCCTGGAGATCCTAAAGTCACTCGATACGCTGCACACGCATAAAATATGCGTGTATATTCAAAACCTGAACCTGGAAACATTACGGCCGGACAAGACGGTAAACCCCTTGTCCTCTCTGATTACTACCCTATTGGGGGAACTGGCCGCAATCGAACGCCAGGGGATCATTGACCGCCTTAATAGCGGACGGGAGTTGTACATCCAGAAAGGGGGCAGGCTGGGACGGAAGCCGGGAAGTCGGAAAACGGCCGAACAGAGGAAAGAGGAATACCGGGAGGCGATCGCCTTGTTAAAGAAAGGCTACTCGATCCGGAACGTGGCGAAGCTCACGGGAAAGGCCGTTTCAACGATACAACAAGTAAAAAAAGACTTCATTAGTAGCTGATTATCGGAACAAATATTGTATTTTTGCAACAAATACGAGTAAATGCACATAATTAAAAACGAGTATTTACACGTGTCTAAAAACGAGTATTTGCACGAAAATAATCAGAATCTAAATAAAAACGGTTATGGCAACAATGGCGGAGAAAATGGCGGCTTCACTGGAGGAATTAAGAAAGCTCCAGGAGAAAGACCGCTGTGTCGTCCTGCAAGGGACGGCCGAGATAGGGAGGACGCATTTAACCCGGCTGTTGGATAACGGCTGGTTGCAGGAAGTAATGAAAGGCTGGTATATTGCGGCCAGGCCGGGAACAGAGGGGGACACGACGGTCTGGTACACCTCATTCTGGTATTTTATCGCGAAATACGCGGCCGTCCGGCTGGGGGAACAATGGTGCTTGACGGCCGACCAGTCGCTGGATCTGTATTCGGGGAAAACGACCGTGCCCGTGCAGGTGATTATCAAGTCGCCGAAAGGCCATAACAACACGCAAAAGCTGATGTATGACACCTCGCTTTTGGTGTTTCAAAGCGAGATTCCGGATCAGGTATATAAAGAGCCGGAATACGGCCTTAATCTCTATCCGCTTGCCGAAGCCCTGGTATATGCCACGCCGAGATATTTCCAAGTGGAGAAGATCGCAGCCCGCACCTGCCTGGCCATGATACGGGACGCTGCCGATATATTAAAGGTACTGACGAAAAACGGGGCTTCGCTTCGTGCCGGAAGAATAGCCGGGGCGTTCCGGAACATCGGGAACAGCGAAATCGCCGACAGCATCGTTTCCACGATGCGGGGGTTCGGGTATGACGTGAGAGAAGAAGATCCGTTCGAGGATCAGCCACGAACGCCCCTTGTTTATGAAGTGTCGCCTTACGTCACACGCTTGCGCCTGATGTGGGAGAACATGAGGGATAAGGTTGTAGAACTGTTTCCCGAAGCCCCTGGAAAGATTGATGACGTGGAGGGGTATTTGAGATCCGTCGATGAAAAGTATTCGGAGGACGCTTATCATTCTCTCTCGATCGAGGGATATAGGGTTTCCCCGGAACTGATCGAGAAAGTGCGTGTCGGGAACTGGAAGCCGGAGAAAGAAGATAAGGAGCATAAAAACGCACTGGTGGCACGTGGGTATTACCAGGCGTTCCAGGCTGTCAGGGGGACGATCTCCGATATACTGAAAGGAAAGAACGCAGGGGAAGCGGTAAGGGCGGATCATCCCCTCTGGTATATGCAGATGTGGATGCCGTTCGTTACGGTGGGGATCTTGCAAAGGGAGGATCTTGTGGGTTATCGTACCGGGCAGGTCTATATACGGGGATCGCAACATATCCCGTTGAACCCGAAAGCGGTCAGGGACGCTATGCCCGTCCTTTTCGATCTCTTGAAGAATGAGCCGCACCCGGCGGTAAGGGCTGTCCTGGGACACTTCTTTTTCGTGTATATTCACCCCTATATGGACAGGAACGGGAGAATGGGACGGTTCGTCTTGAACGCCATGCTTGCGTCTGGAGGCTATAACTGGACGGTTGTTCCGGTGGAGCGTAGAAAAGAATATATGAAAGCGTTGGAAAAGGCCAGCGTGGAGGGGGATATTTCCGAATTTGCCAAAGTGATAGCCTCGCTGGTCAAGTAATGATATTTATAATAATGACAATATGAAATCAACGGAATATATCGAATGGGATAAACTGGAGCAGATCCCGTTCTGCCTTTGCCGGATCGCGGAGGATGAAGAAAACCAGGAAATAGATGTTTATTATCTGGATAAACGGGTTTGCCATGATTACGATCATGTGGGGCATTATTTTCGTACTGCGATAATCATGTTTAGAAGGATCAGGAACATAACGGCCGATTGGGTGAACCTCAAAAACCTTTGGTTGCTAAGGGACTGTATCAGGGAGAATTTTAATCATGGCCTGGAGGTGGACGATCTGATCTTCGGGGAAACATTCGACGGTGAGGATCCGGAAACTATAAAGCCGCTAACCAAAGAACGGCTGTTCAAGATTAAAAAGGTGATTCAGGAAAAAGATCCATACGCTACCGTATAGGGGGGAGTATATAAAAACAAAACCCTGGAGTTTGTCTTGCGACAGGGACAACAGGGGATTACTACGCGAATATAGGGAGTATATCTCGTTTAATTTGTATCTTCACCATGTCATATCAGAGTTTTGCTTGTTTTTTTGCAACACTAGGATAAGTAAAAATTCTGACATGGCAAAATCATGGGCAACTTTTTGTTGCTCAGGTACTTTAAAAGTTTAATTTGTAATAGTGTTGCGGAATTAAGGGTATTTACTACTTTTAGTATTTTAGTGTATTAGTACGCTTTTCTTTTGGAGGATTTGGGCGTTCCCGTAAACGGTCGGGCTTTCCGCCTCCAAGTTCTCGCCTGAAGGCTGTGGGCTTTCCACTGCAATCCCTAACGCATAAATACACC
>OIZE01001384.1_pt1 | contig 15012 bp, 10 predicted proteins | sample 1588421 | NCBI WGS metagenome assembly OIZE01 (sample SAMN03283251) | human gut metagenome | biome: human-associated habitat; material: feces | host: Homo sapiens | place: USA | collected 2013 | reverse complement strand
CTGTGGAAAAGGCACAACCGCCATGTTAGAATTTGGCTGTAAGAAAATTCTTACAAAATTTAACGAAGTATTTCCTTTATTGCGGAAATCGCCGCGTCCACGTCACATTCGGCGTTGGCATAGCCAATGCTGAAGCGCACCGTCCCCTGAGGAAAGGTGCCTAGGGTTTTATGGGCGCTGGGAGCGCAGTGCAGCCCGCAGCGGGTCAGGATGCCATACTGCTCCTCCAGCTGGAACGCCACCTCAGCGTTATCCTGCCGCAGAAAATCCACCGAGATGACCCCGACCCGCCCTTTGGCTTCGGCAGGTCCCGGCACCCGGATGCGCTCATCCCCCCGCAGCCCGTCAAGGAAACGATTGGTCAAAGCCATTTCCCGCTTATGCAAAGCGTCGGGCCCCACTTCCATTAAGTAGCGCAGCGCCACCCCCAGCCCCATAATGCCGGGCAGGTTGGGGGTCCCTGCCTCGTAGCGGTCGGGCAGGGTAGGGGGCATCTCCAGCGAGGCCGACATGCTGCCGGTCCCACCTGCGATCAGCGGCGTCAGCGCCTTATTCATCGCCTCGTTCATCACAAAGCCGCCGATGCCGGAAGGCCCCAGCAGCCCCTTGTGCCCGGTAAAGCACAGGGCGTCTATCTGCAACTTCCGCATATCAAAGGCAAAATGCCCGGCTGCCTGGGCGCTGTCCACCGCCAAAAGCACCCCGTGCCGCCGGCAGATGGCCCCGATCGCCCCGATGGGCTGAATGGTCCCGCTGACATTGCTGGCATATTGCATTACTGCCAGACGAGTTTTAGGGGTGATAAGCTTCTCGAATTCCTCCAGCCGCAGCACACCGTCCCCATCGCACGGGGCAATGGAAACCGCCACGCCCGCCGCCTCCAGCTGTGTGGCCGGGCGCGCCACCGCGTTGTGCTCCATCCCGCTGATGATAAGATGATCACCGGGGCGCAGCACCCCCTTCATGATCATATTCAGGCTCATGGTCACGCCGCTGGTAAAGATGGCATAGCTGGGGTCATCGCCCGCCCCGAACAGCCGGCACAGGTCCTCCCGCACCGTTAGGGTGGAAAGTGCCGCCTCCGCGGTGGCCCGGTAGCTGGAGCGGTTGACATTGACGCCCACCTTCTCGATGTAGTCCTTCATGGCCTGGCCAACCCCCGGTGCCTTGGGGAAGCTGGTCGCGCCGTTATCCAGATAGATTTGTTTCATAGAGGCCTCCGTTCTCCTTTTGCGGGAATAGTGTATCCGCAGTTATTGTACCACTCCCCACCGGCAAAAACAAGTAGAGTACTTCCGCATTCTATGCGGCATGGCCCATCCGGGTGCCGGGCAGGGCAGCCGGGCGCCTTCTGCATAGAATGATACGGGGCACGGCCCCAATATGCCCAAAGGGGGCAGTACCATGGAGTATCTCGCGACCTTCCCCAACCAGCTGCAGGCGATGGAATACGCGCGGGCCCTCACCCGCAGCGGCATCCCCAGCCGGATGATGCCACGCCCCCGCGCGCTGGAGGCCAGCTGCGGCACGGCGGTGCGGTTTTCCAGCCGCCAGCCGGTGGATATCCTGCTGACGCTGGCCCCGGTCAAAACGCTGTATCGGGTGGAGCAGGGCAGCTACTGGCCGGTCGGCTAAAAAACATAAGGGCGGCGTCTATCCGGCAAACAGAGGGGCGTCGCCCTTAGTGGGCTTGCCATGTGGGTGAAAAGCGGCTATACTTAGGAAGAATCCGACACGGTTCTCCCCAAATTCTTATGGTACAATGAAAAAACACTCCACGGCTGGTGGATGGCCGCAGGGGAAAGGATAAATAAAATGCAAGGATTTCTGCTCTCCATCCGGGTCGTGACCCCCATCCTGCTGATGCTGTGCGTCGGCATGCTGGTGCGGCGGCTGGGCTGGGTGGATGAAAAAACGCTGAATGTCATGGACCGCCTGGGCTTTAAGCTGCTGCTGCCCACCCAGCTCTTTTACAGCCTGTACCGCGCGGAATGGAATGTCTCGGTCTACGGCAAGCCGCTTTTGGCCTCCATCGTCATTATCCTCATCATATTGGTGCTGGCATTGCTCATTTTCGGTCGGCTGGAGCTCGACCCCAAGCGCCGCGGCCCGGTCATCCAGTGCGAGATCCGTGTGAACTTCGTCATCTTCGGCATGGCCATCATCGCCTCCTTGTACGGCAGCGAAAATACCGGTCTTATCGCCATTATGGCGGCCATCATCATCCCGCTCACCAGCACCATCTCCGCTATCCTGTTTGAGGTCTACCGCGGCGGCCGGGTAAAGCCCACTATGCTGCTGCTCAATATCATCAAAAACCCCTACCTCATCGGCGCGGCGCTGGGGCTCATCTTCCTGCTGTTGCGCATCCCGCTGCCCCAGCCGGTGGAAAAAACGGTCAGCGATATCGGCGGCATGGCCACCCCTTATTGCCTTATTGTGCTGGGCGGCAGCATCCACCTTTCCCGCTTCGGCGATTACGGCCGTTCTCTGTGGCTGGCGGTGCTGGGTAAAAGCGTCATCATCCCACTTGTGTTCATTCCACTGGTGGTGCTGGCTGGCTTCCGCGGGGATGCCCTGGCGGCATTGGCAGTTATGCTGGCCTGCCCCACGGCGGTCTCCGGTTATACCCTGGCCAACCAGTGCGGCGCCGATGGCGAGCTGGCGGCGCAGCTCATTGTGGTCACCACACTCTTTTCAGTCGTCACCATGTTCCTCACCATCTGGGTTCTTACCTCCATGGCGTTGATATGACAAAAGCAAGAAAAACGGACCTATCCGCTTTGGGATAAGTCCGTTTTTTGCTGTAAATGGAAGGAGTGAACCTGTAAGCCGAGTTCTGTCTGGGACAACAATCTATCTAGGCCTGCTGTTGCCAGCAGGCTCCAGCCACTCTTTTGGGGATCGGGACGGGCAGCCCCCTGTGATCCCGCTTGGTGTTGCTCCGGATAGGGTTTACATAGCCTTTGGGTCACCCCAAAGCTGGTGAGCTCTTACCTCGCCTTTCCACCCTTACCCCTTGCGGGGCGGTATCTCTCTGTTGCACTTTCCCGGGCGTCGCCGCCGGCTGCCGTTAGCAGTTATCCTGCCCTGTGGAGCTCGGACTTTCCTCATGCGGGGCCTTTCGGACACCCGCCCGCTGTTGTCCAGCTCACTCCTTCGGTTTTACGAGTATAACACACTGGCCATGTCAAAATCAAGCGTCCCCGGTAAGTTTGGCATTCACCGCCCGGAAAATCGCCTCATTCGCCTTACATACCTTGCGGTCATAGGTCAGCAGGCCGTTGCGCTCGCCCTCCACATCACTCACTTGGGTGTAAACGGCCGCGGCCAGCCCCCTCTCCTTGGCGGGGATGATCTGCTCCTCCATCAGCTTTTGGAACGCTCGGTTAAATTCCGCCGGGTCAGCGATCTTCTTGTAGCCGAATTCTGCTCCCTCGCCCCAGCAGTGGCCGGGCACAGCGCAGTTGTAGCCGCCGTATTCCGTCAGGCAGATGGGCCGCTGCTCCTTGGGCGGCTGTTTGTGGTGATACGGCCGGAAATACCAGTGAATACTTTTGATGTCCCCGCCGCCTTGATCGTACCAGCCGCTGGCGTGGTCGATCGGCCGGGTATCATCCCGCTTTCGGATAAACTCCGCAGCTTTCAGGGCGTCAAACTGCCCCCAGCCCTCGTTAAAGGGTACCCACAGCGCCAAACTCACGGTATTGTACAGCAGGTCTATCATCTGTCCCAGCTCCTCGTAGTAGTGGGTGCGCCCCGCTTCATCGCTCCGGGAAAAATAGCGGTAGCGGTCGTCCTTGACCCGCAGCCCCAGGTTGGAGAATACATAGATAGACAGCGGGGAATAGCTCTCGCCGCCGTTCATCATATCCTGCCATACCAGCATCCCCAGCCGGTCACAGTGGTAGTACCAGCGCAGCGGCTCCACTTTGATGTGCTTGCGCAGCATATTAAAGCCCAGCCGCTTCATTTCAGCAATGTCATGGATCAGCGCCTCATCGCTGGGGGCGGTGTAGTAGCCGTCGCTCCAGTAGCCCTGGTCCAGCAGTCCGTTCTGGAAATAGGGCTTTCCATTCAGCAGCAGCCGCGGCAGCCCCTTTTCGTCCTTCCCAATGCCGAAGGCCCGCATCCCAAAGTAGCTCTCCACTTTATCGCCGCCCGCCAGGGTGATGGCAGCATCGTAGAGGAACGGATTCTCCGGGCTCCACAGGCGCAGTTCCTCCGCCGGGATGGTAAGCGTGCTCTCTCCATTTTCGTCGGTTTGCCCTTCGGCAATGATGCCCCCATCCCTGCAAATCGTGACAGCGGCCATGGCAGGGTCATCCGCCTCCAGCCGAATGTGGACCGCATTTTCCTCCGGCTTTGGGGTAATGCGCAGGGACCGCAGATAATTTTCCGGTACGCATTCCATCCACACCGTCTGCCAAATACCAGACTGCGGCGTGTACCAGATGCCGGTGTTTTTCAGCCGCTGCTTGCCGCGGGAAAGGGAACCGGTATCGGTGGGGTCGGTGACACGAAGCTCCAGCGTAAAGGCATCGCCCTCAATAAGCTCGGTCACATCCAGGGCAAAGGGCAGGTAGCCCCCGGTGTGACTGCCCGCTTCCTGGCCGTTGACCCACACGGTGCAGCACTGGTCCACCGCCCCGAAATGCAGGAGCAGCCGGCCGCCCCGGAAAAAGCCCTCCGGCAGGGTGACGCTGCGGCGGTACCACAGGTACTCATCCGGCTGCAAGATGTGTCCCACCCCGGAAAGCGGGGTCTCCGGCGAAAAGGGCACCACGATCTCCCCCTGCATGGCAGCGGGCTTTTCGGCCGTTTTGGTAATGGCATATTCCCATATGCCGTTCAGGTTCAGGTAGCTGTTTCTCCTCAGCTGGGGGCGGGGGTATTCCGGCAGCGGGTGCTCCCGGTCAAGTGCCTCTCCCCAGGGTGTCAGCATGGCTTCGGTCATGGCAGTTCCGCCTTTCTGTCTTGGCTTCAGCAGGGTGCAGGGGCCGCCCCGCAGGGCACCGCCCTCCGGGCGGTGTGACGTGCTTCGCCCGTCCCGGCGGCTGCGCCGCCGCCCCTGCGGGGCGACTTTCCCGTGCACCTGCCCTTTTCAAAAAAATCTCCGTTTCACCGGTCTTTCCTGTGCCGCACCTGGCCAGTGAATGTGGCCGTTCCGCCCCAGCCGGTTTTCCCGGCGAGCAATATTCATTGACTCTCTCGTTGCAGAACCCAACCAGTGGACAATCTTACTCGGATAGCCTCTCCACTTTGGAAGACTTTCCCGGTGAAAGATGTTTTTTAGGCTTTGTAGCCGACCAAAGGCCTCTTATCTTGTCCGAATGGTTGCTTTAATGGGACAGTTTTTCCAGTGAGTAATGCTCATCGGTCCTCCCAGTGCTGCACCCGGCCGATGGCCTTATCCCAGCCGCGCAGATTGCGTTCCCGGATCTCCTCACTCATCTGCGGGGTGTACAGCTTATCCAGCGTCCACTGCTCCCGGATCTCATCCAGGTCGTTCCACACACCGGTGGCAAGGCCCGCCAGATAAGCGGCGCCCAATGCCGTTGTTTCCCTTATCATCGGCCGGCGGATGGTGGTATGGATGATGTCGCTTTGGAACTGCATCAGGAAGTTATTGGCGGAAGCGCCGCCATCCACCCGCAGCTCCTGCAGCCGGATGTCGGTATCCCGCTCCATGGCCACCAGCACATCCCGGCTTTGGTAGGCGATGGATTCCAGCGCGGCCCGGATGATGTGCTTGCGGTTGCAGCCGCGGGTCAGCCCCATGATGGCTCCTCTGGCATACATGTCCCAGTAGGGGGCGCCCAGCCCGGTAAAGGCCGGGACCACATATACGCCGCCGTTATCCTCCAGCCGGGTGGCAAAGTATTCGCTGTCGGCCGCCTCGTGGATGAGATGCAGCTCATCCCGGATCCACTGGATGACCGCCCCGCCGATGAAAACGCTGCCCTCCAGGGCATAGCGGGCGGTGCCGTCGGCGCTGGCGGCCATGGTGGTCACCAGGCCGTTTTTGCTCTGGAAAATATCCGTCCCGGTGTTCATCAGCAGGAAGCAGCCGGTGCCGTATGTATTCTTCGCCTCACCTGGGGCAAAGCAGGTCTGCCCAAAAAGCGCGGCCTGCTGGTCGCCCGCGCACCCGGCAATGGGGATCTCCACGCCGGCATAGTTCATGCTGCCGTAAATGGCGCTGGAGGGCTTGACTTCCGGCAGCATGTTCATGGGGATATCCAATGCCTCGCAGATTTTTTTATCCCAGCACATGTGGCGGATATCATACAGCATGGTGCGGCTGGCGTTGGTGTAGTCGGTCACATGCGCGCGCCCGCCGGTCAGCTTCCAGATGAGCCAGGTATCCACCGTGCCGAAGAGCAGACGGCCTTCCTTGGCCATCTGGCGGGCATCCGGCACATTGTCCAGGATCCACTTGATCTTGGTGCCGGAAAAATAGGCATCGATGAGGAGGCCCGTGCGCTCGCGGATGTAGTCCTCCAGGCCCTGGCGCTTGAGTTCCTCGCAAAGGGGGGCGGTGCGGCGGCACTGCCAAACAATGGCATTGTAGATGGGGCGGCCGGTCTCCTTATCCCACACGATAGTGGTTTCCCGCTGATTGGTGATGCCGATGGCGGCGATTTCCTCCGGCTGGACATTGCTTTTTGCCAGCACCTCCACCATCACACCGTACTGGGAGGAGTAGATCTCCATGGGGTCATGCTCCACATAGCCGGCCTTGGGGTAGTGCTGGGGGAACTCCTTTTGTCCCATGGCGATGATATTCTGCTCCCGGTCGAACAAAATGGCGCGGGAACTGGTGGTACCCTGATCCAGGGCGATAACATACTGCTTCATGGCGGGGCCTCCTTGCGGCAAATTTCTAATTCTCATTGTAGTCTTTTTTGCCGCATCTGTCAAAGAAAACCGGCCCGAAACGCCGGTGAAACCCGCCCCCACATATGCAATATTTCACTGATTTGATGCAATCTTATCCTGTACCATCCAGTATTCATGCAATATGTGCCCATACATTCCCAGAATTGTAAAGGTTCCGTAAAAAAATGGCCTTTTTTTGAGCGCCGGAAAATGGCCGCTTTTGGCGCGGAGGGCACGGTTTTCCCCGGGAAAACGGGAAAGTGCCAGGAGCGAACGATGAATTTTTCCGTGAAAAAGGCAGGGCCGCGGCGGAGAAAGAAAAAAGAGTGTTAAAGGAATGTTCACTTCCCTTTATGCCAAGAATGTGATACAATAAAGCATTGGGAAATTCTCCCGAAATATAACCCCGCCCTGCGGCGTGGGGAGCAAGGAGTATAGACTATGGAAAAGCGCGTTTTTCTCATTGTGCTGGATAGCTGCGGCTGCGGCGAAATGCCGGATAGCGCAGACTTTGGCGATGCGGGCAGCAATACCCTGCGTGCCTGCACCACTTCCTCCAAGCTGGATATCCCGATGCTGACGAAAATGGGCATCTTTAATATTGATGAGGTGGGCTGCGGTACCCCGGTGGCGGCCCCGGTGGGCGCCTACGGCCGCATGGCGGAAAAGAGCCGCGGCAAGGATACCACCATCGGACACTGGGAGCTGGCAGGAGTTATTTCGCCCCAGCCGATGCCGACCTTCCCCGATGGTTTCCCGGAGAGCTTTATCAAGGCCTTTGAGGAAAAGACCGGGCGTAAGGTGCTGTGCAATAAGCCCTATTCCGGGACCGAGGTGATAAAGGACTACGGCCGGGAGCAGAAGGAAACCGGCGGGCTGATCTGCTATACCTCGGCGGACAGTGTGTTCCAAATCGCGGCCAACGAGGCCGATGTGCCGGTGGAGGAGCTTTATCATATCTGCGAAGAGGCGCGGGAAATGCTGCAGGGGCCTGAGCTGGGGGTCGGACGGGTCATTGCGCGGCCGTATGTGGGGGAATACCCCAACTACACCCGCACCAGCAACCGGCATGATTTTTCGCTGAAGCCGCCGAAGAAAACGCTGCTGGATTACATCCAGGCGGCGGGACTGGCTTCCATTGGCGTGGGAAAGATCTATGATATCTTTGCCGGGCAGGGCATTACCGAGATGGTGCGCAACAAGAGCAACACCGACGGCATGAACCACACCCTGGACTATGCCGCGAAGGATTTTAACGGGCTGTGCTTTGTGAACCTGGTGGACTTTGATATGCTGTACGGCCACCGCAATGATGTGGACGGCTATGCCAACGCGCTGACGGAATTTGATGTGCAGCTGCGGGAGCTGCTGCCGCTGCTGCAGCCCGATGACCTGCTGTTCATCACGGCAGACCACGGCTGCGATCCTTCCACTCCCAGCACCGATCATTCCCGGGAGCATGTGCCCATGCTGGCCTACGGCGCAAAAGTGAAGCCGGGAGTCAATATTGGTACCCGGAGCACCTATGCCGACCTGGCCGCCACCGTGGCGGAATACCTGGGCGTCAAGGCGGAGATCGCCGGAGAGAGCTTCCTGAAGGAAATACTGAAGTAAAGAAACACTGTGAGGATATAGCATGACCGATATCATAGAGAATGCCGGCCAGCCGGAGAATACCGCCCCTGCCGCCGGCGAAAAAAAACCTGAAAATACCCCAAAGAAAGAAAAGCAGCCCATGACCTTTAAGCGGCTGTATAAGGAGTGGATCCTGCCCTTTGGGCTGGAGATTTTGGCACTGTTTTTGATCGTGAAATTTGTGTTCTTTGTGCCGATTGTGCCCACGGGCAGCATGGAGCCGACCATTGCCGAGCACAGCGCGCTTTTCGCGCTGCGGGTGCATGACCTGGAAAAGCTGGAGCGCGGGGATATCATCGTCTTTACGGCGGAGACCCCGGAGCTGGCCGGCACCACCCTCATCAAGCGGCTCATCGGGCTGCCGGGCGACCATGTGGAGATCGATGAAAACGGCACTGTGACCATTAATGGGGAAGTGCAGCAGGAAAGCTATGTGGTGTACCAGTATGCCATTCCCAGTGAGTTTGATGTCCCGGAGGGGTATTACCTCTTTATGGGCGATAACCGGGCCAATTCCATGGATAGCCGTTACTGGCAGAACCCCTATGTTTCTGGCGAGTCCATCCAGGGACGGGCGATCTTCACTCTTTTCCCGTTCAGTAATTTTGGCAAGCTGCAGTAAGGCGGCGTTTATCACATTTCGTAACGGAGCTATGAGTAAATGAACAAGACCGCTGTCCATGCCATCATCATGGTGCTGACCACGATACTGGCCAAGGTGCTCGGCTTCTGCCGGGAGCTTTCGCTGGCCTTTTCTTACGGTGCCAGCAATGTAAGTGACGCCTATGTGGTGGCGTTCACCCTGCCCACCATTCTCTTTTCCGGGCTGGGTACCGCTATGCTGACCAGCTATATCAGCGTTTATACCGACCTGCAGCAGAACCGCCCCGGTGAGGAAAAGCCATTCCACGACCAGGTGATCACCATGTCGTTTTTGCTCTCGGTGGGCTTTATCGCTGTGTTTCTGGCGCTGCGGTATCCCATTGTGCGGCTGTTCGCGCTGGGCTTTGAGGGCGCGCAGCTGGACCTAACGGTGAACCTTTCCTCCATCATGATCGCCTCGCTGGTGTTCCTGGGGGTCGGCTATATTTTGCAGGGCTACCTGCAGATGAAGGGTTGCTTTTTTACCGTTGGCATGGTGAGCGTGCCGCTGAACATCGCGGTCATCGCCACCATTCTCCTTTCCGGAGAGAACTACGATATGCTGGGCTGGGGCGTTGTCATCGGCTACGCAGGGGAGTTCCTGCTGGTGCTGCTGGTGGCGCTGCGGCGGCAGTTCTGCTACCACCCGGATATCGCCTTCCGCAACCATAATATCCGTAAATTCCTGGTGATGGTTCTGCCGATCTTCCTGGGCAAGACCATCAATTCCATCAATATCATCATTGATAAGAGCATCGCCTCGCTGCTTTCGGAGGGCGTGGTCTCGGTGCTGAATTACGGCAACCGCATCACCGGGTTTGTGACCTCGGTGTTTGTGGTCTCTATCACCACCGCGCTGTTCCCGCAACTCTCCCGCCTTTCCGCCGCCAGCGATACCCGGCAGCTGAAGCACACCTACCGCTCCAGCTGCGGCATCATCGGGCTGTTTGTCATTCCCATTTCGGCGGGCATGATGATGTTCTCCAAGGAATTTGTGCAGCTGCTGTTTTTCCGCGGGGAGTTTACCGAATTTGATGTGCAGCGCACCGGGGAGGTTGTGTTTTTCTACTCGCTGGGGCTGCTCTTTTACAGCATCAAGGAAGTGACCATCAATGTGTACTACGCCCTGCAGGATACCAAGACGCCGACCATCAATTCGCTGCTGGCGATCGTGCTTAATATCGTCATTAATCTGCTGCTGATGCGGACGATGGAGCACAAGGGGCTGGCGCTGGCGACGGCGCTTTCCAGCTTTATTACCACCGTGCTGCTGACTATTCAGCTGCAGCGCAAGATGGGGCATATGGGCTACCGGTACCTGGCGGGGACCTACCTGAAGATGATAATAGCGGCCGGGGCCATGACCGCGGCGACGCTGCCTTTCTACCACTGGTTTTCTACCAAGACGACCTCGCTGCTGGTGAGCCTGCTGGCAGCAATCGTAGTGGCGATGATCGTTTACTTTATCGCCTGCCTGCTGCTGCGGGTGAAGGAGCTGGGCCATGTGGTGGTGGCCATTGCGGAGCGTTTCCACCGGAGACGCCCGGCATAAGACAAAACTTTATTTTACCGAAAAGGAGGGAACACCGATGGCCCGGAAGATCATGGTAGGCATGAGCGGCGGAGTGGATAGCTCGGTGGCGGCGTACCTGCTGAAAAAGCAGGGATATGAGGTGACCGGTGTGACCTTTAAGCTGTGGGACGACCCCACGCTGGAATCCGGCTGCTGCAGCGCCGACGATGTGCGGGACGCGGCCTATGTGTGCCAGCAGCTGGGCATTCCGCACTATGTGCTGAATTATAAAGACCTGTTCCGGCAGGAGGTGGTAGGGCCCTTTGCGGAGGAATACCTGCGCGGGCGCACGCCGAACCCCTGCATCAGCTGCAACCGATATATTAAATTTGGGGCCTTTTCCCATAAGCTCCGGGAGCTGGGCTTTGACCTGATGGCGACCGGGCACTATGCCCGCTGCGGCTACAATGAAGCGACCGGCCGCTGGGAACTGCAAAGAGCTGTTCATCCCCAAAAGGACCAGAGCTATGTACTGTATAACCTGACGCAGGAGCAGCTGGCCATGCTGCGGCTGCCGCTGGGGGAGTACTCCAAGCCGGAGATACGCGCCATAGCGGAGGAAAGTGGACTGGTGGTGGCAAAAAAGCCGGACAGCCAGGATATCTGCTTTGTGCCGGATGGGGACTATAATGCATTCCTGCGGCGCTGGACAGGACAGGAGCTGCCCGCCGGACAGTTTGTGGCGGAGGACGGCACTGTGCTGGGGCCCAATAAAGGCATCACCCACTATACCATCGGTCAGCGCAAGGGGCTGGGCATCTCGCTGGGGTGCCATGCCTTTGTGCGGCGCATTAACGCGGCGGAAAACACCGTGGAGCTGACCACCGAGGAAAGCCGGCTGTTTCGCAGGACCATCTTTGCTGATGACCTCAACTGGATCGCCATAGAGGACCTGCACGGACCGCTGGAAGTGGAAGCGAAGATAAGATATGCCCACCGGGCGGCCGCGGCGGTTATCAGCCCCGGCCCCATCCCCGGTACCGTTCGGGTGGACTTTATGGAAGCACAACGCGCCCCGGCGCCCGGCCAGGCGGTGGTTTTCTACCGCGACGGGTCGGTCATCGGCGGCGGAACGATATTAGATATGGAGGAACCGATATGCTGAAAGATTATCTTTCATCCTTTGCACCGCAGCTGCACGGCCATGTGGAGCTGCGCGCGCAGATCAGCACCAGCCACGCGGTAGCCATGCTGAACGGCGACCTGCAAAGCAATGCCCGCGCCCAGCAGGGCGGTGTTTCCGCCCGGGTGTACCGCAATGGCGTTTATGGCTTTGCCAGCGCCGTGGAATACGATGAGGAGAGTGTGCGCCGCGTGCTGAAGGCCGCCGAGGAGAACGCGCTTTTCCTGGATGCCCGCGTGAAGAAGAACCGTCCCGCGCTGCCGGTGCTGCCCAGCGGCATGGTGGCGAAGGATAAGGAATATATTGAGGTGCCGCAGAAGGACTACATCGAGTTTGTACGGGCGGCGGATGATTACCTGAAGCAGAAGTACCCCAATCTGTTAAGCCGCCGGGTGCTGCTGCGCCATGACTGCATGGAGAAGCTGCTGACTGTCAGCGACGGCACCAACAGCCACAGCGTGCGGCCCCGCACCCATCTGGTCGTGCAGCTTACCGCTGACGCGCCCGATGGGATGCCGGTTGAGATCTTTGATGTGCTGGGCGGCGGCGAGGGCGTCCTTACCGACCACTTTACCGACCCCAGCAAGTACTACGAAAAGCTGGACGAGCAGGTGGAGCTGCTGATGAAGAAGCGCGAGGGCGTCTTTACCAACGCAGGGCTGAAGGATGTTGTGCTGGCTCCGGCGCTGGCCGGTATTCTGGCACACGAGGCCGTGGGCCACACCGTAGAGGCCGACCTGGTGCTGGGCGGCTCCGTGGCTGCGCACAACCTGGGCAAGCGGGTCGCTACTGACCTTATTACCATGGTGGACTATGCCCACACCCTGCCCGATGGCAGCCGTGCCCCGCTGCCGGTGTATGTAGATGATGAGGGCACGCCCGCTTCTGATGAAGTCCTCATCAAGGACGGCATCCTGGTGGGCTACATGAACAGCCGTGAGACCGCCCAGCACTTTGGCATGGAGCCGCACGGCAATGCCCGCGGCTATGCGTACAGCGATGAGCCGCTGATCCGCATGAGAAACACCGCCATCCTGCCCGGCAAGGACAAGCTGGAGGATATGATCGCCGCCATTGATGACGGGTACTACTTTACCCAGACCAATAACGGCCAGGCCGATACCACCGGCGAGTTCATGTTTGGTATTATGATGGGGTATGAGATCAAGAACGGCAAGCTGGGCCGCGCGGTGCGGGATACCACCATTTCCGGCTTCGCATTCCAGATGCTGCAAACCGTGGATATGCTGAGCGACGACATGGTGTGGAGCTGCAGCGGTACCTGCGGCAAAAAGCAGCCGATGCCGGTGGGCATGGGCGGCCCGGCCGTAAAGTGCAAAGTGAATGTAGCGGGAAAGTGAGGGAAGCAGCATGATGAATTTGAAGGACGCAGCCAGCTACGCGCTGGAACAGCTGCAAAAGGCCGGCGCCGATGACGCCGCCGTGATTGTGACCAGCGGCAAGATAGACGAACTGAACATTGATGGCGGGGAATTCAGCCTCATGCGCTCCGGCTTTAAGAGCGGACTTTCCCTCAAGGCGATCAAGGAGCAGAAAACCGGCAATATTCACACCAATTCCTGCGAAAAGGAAGCCATAGACGCCGCGGTAAAGGACTGCATGGCGGCGGTGATGGCGGCCCAGCCCGATGAGGCTGAATCCATCGCGCCCAAGGCAGAGAATATGAGCTTCACCGCCGGGGCGCTTACCCCCGACCGGGATAAGCTCTTTGACCGGCTGCAGGAGTACATGGATACCCTGCACACCGAGTATCCCAAGATCAATATGGAACAGCTCATCGCGAAATATGACCACGACGACATCCTGCTGATGAACACCAACGGTGTGGAGATGCGCTACCAGAACGGCGGGTATATCATCAGCACCATGTTCTCCGCCCACGAGGGGGAGAAGGCGGGTTCCTTTAACGGCACCGGCTACCTGACCGACCGGCTGGACCAACCCCTGATGGAGACCGGCATGATGCGCCGCCTGCTGCGGGATGCCGAGGCTGACCTGACCGCCGCGCCTGTTCCGGAGAAATTTGAGGGGACGCTGCTGGTGAGCCCGGCCTTTATGGGAGAATTCCTGGGCACCGCGCTGGGCTGCTATGCTGGGGATTATGCCCTCATCAGTGATACGAGTATCTGGAAGGATAAGCTGGGCCAAAAGGTCGCCTCCAGCGGCATTACGCTGGAAACAAGGCCGCTGGATGAGCGCATCGTCTGCGGCGAACGCTTTGACAGCAATGGCTATAAGAGCGAAAACGGCGTTATTCTGCGGGATGGCGTGCTGGAGAGCTTCTGCCTTTCCGAATACGCGGCACGCAAGACCGGCCAGAAACGCGCTGCCAACCAGAGCGGCGCCTACTTCCTGCATCCTGGCGAGCAGAGTTTGGAGGAGATCATTGCCGGGATCAAAAATGGCATTCTTATCAACCGCTTCTCCGGCGGCCAGCCCGGCGCCAGCGGCGACTTTAACGGCGTGGCCAAGAACAGCTTCCTCATTAAAGACGGCAAGCTGGCCGGCGCCGTGACCGAAACCATGATCAGCGGCAACTTTGCCGAGCTGCTGAAGAATCTCCGCGGCATCAGCCGGGAGACGGTGTGCGATGGCTACAGTGTGCTGCCCTGGGCGGCATTTGATGGCATCATCGCAAAATAAATTTATTATCTTAAATTTCACGATGCCGCAGGACTGCCTGCGGCATTGTGCTGAAAGGCGGTAAAGTGTATGGCGGTACTAATCCCCGAACATTGCGAACTATGTCCCCGCCGCTGCGGGGCGGACCGCCGTACCCAAACTGGCCGCTGCGGGGCGGGGAATACCCTGCGCGCCGCCCGGGCCGCTCTCCACCGGTGGGAGGAGCCCTGCATCAGCGGGGAGGACCCCGAACGGGGCTCCGGGACGGTGTTTTTCTGCGGATGTACGCTGGGCTGTGTTTTTTGTCAGAACGGCGTCATCAGTCACGGGGGCGAGGGGAAAGAGATCACCGCCGAACGGCTGGCGGAAGTTTTTCTTGCATTGCAGGCGCAGGGGGCGTACAATATCAATTTGGTTACCCCCACGCAGTATCTGCCGTGGATACTGGAAGCGCTGAACCTGTGCGGCGAACGCCTGGCGATCCCGGTACTGTATAATACCGGCGGGTACGAGC
>OIZE01001377.1_pt1 | contig 15070 bp, 17 predicted proteins | sample 1588421 | NCBI WGS metagenome assembly OIZE01 (sample SAMN03283251) | human gut metagenome | biome: human-associated habitat; material: feces | host: Homo sapiens | place: USA | collected 2013 | reverse complement strand
TTAAGTTAAGCTGACAATCTTTTAAAATAACTCCATAAAGTGTAGCTATAATTTTTACGAATTAAGTAACCCTATTTGTTCGAATACTTTATTACTGCAATTTTACGAAGCTTTTAAGCAAACCTATTGTTTAGAAGATTCGCTTGCTGTTTTACACAAATACGGAAAAAATTGTGATAGATTTGCTGCAGAAAAAATATGTGAATATTTAAAAAACAAAATAGATCAGTATACTAATACGGGAATAAGCCGTGAAGATTTTGCGATAATGATGTATTCGATACTATTCTATATATCACACGGTTTCATTTGCGAAAAGTTCCATGAAGTAATAAACGGAATCGATTCTGACAGAGAAGAATTCAACAGAGAGGTTTTGGCAAAATATGGTTGTTCAGGCAATCCCGGAATATATGCAATTTACAGAATGACCAATCGTCCCACACCGAACGCTATTGCTGTATTCGAAGCAGGAGAACTCGAGTATTATGGAAGAGGTTCTTCAAAACAGCCAAATTTTGAAAAAGCATTTTATTTATATAAAAAAGGGTGCTATCTTTTGTGAGGCTTTTACATTAGCTCGTGCGGTTTTCTGTACCGCTTTAGCCGTTTGCTGACTTATTTTAATTGCCGTCTTTGAAACCTGTTCAGCTGTCTTTACGGATTTCTGTGCAGTTTTAGAGGCTTCTTTTTCGGCAAATTTAATTGTTTTCTGCCCAGCAGAAGTTGCAGACTGTTTTATATTTTTCTCCGATTTTTCAAGAGTTTTAATTGTAAAATTCGTATTTTGAGAAGCCTGTTTTCTAAGTGACTGTTCTGCTCTCTGTTGTTTGAAACGATGAATGCCGTCTTTTGCGTTATAATAATGGACTTTTGTGTCTTTAAGTCCTTTTCGACCGGCTTTATTAAACAAATATACTCCATCGTGAGTAGCTTCATCAATCCCGTTTTCAACCCTGTTACCGGTACAAGGTCAACTCCTTCTTCGTGATGCAGAATACCGACCATAGGGTTAGTCATCGTTTCGTTTATTACATCTGTTAGTTTCGTTGCAAGCGTGATACCCAAGTCATCCGTATTCTGCCAACCGAGACAAGTGGTTAAATCGCCCTGCGGGTCTGCGTCTATGAGCAATACTTTCTTACCCTGCATTGCAAGACCTACACCGAGATTTACCGTAGTGGTTGTTTTTCCAACTCCGCCTTTTTGATTGCATATTGCAATCGTTTTGCAGTTTGACACTTTGTTGTCCTCCTTTCTTAAAATTCATAACTTTTCGGCTATGTACCTGACCGATTCATTTCCTAATCGGTCGTGACAATATTTATTCTCAATACCCCTTGCCGCGCAAAACGCTGTGGGAAGTCACTAAGGAACAGATTGCTAATCTGTATCATAGGAGTTTCACCTCTGCCGGGTTCTCCGCCAGCCCCGTAGGGAAGTATCATTATCATTCTGACTGTCATCGCCATAACAGGGGCAACCTGTTATCTATATCGGGAGTTCTCGCTATTCTGAAATTCAGAAGTCTCGGCGTACCCGATAAGGTGGCTATTATCAGAAATAAAGTCTTAGTGACCTGTATATTCAGTTTTTCAAAGTTCAAATGAAAGGTTTCCGATTTTGTAGTTCGGAATTAACCCTTCACTTGTTTGAACTGGGAGAGGCGTTTTGCACCCCCCTCTGAGCAAAATTTTTTCAACTTTTTTTGAAAATGAAAAAAGCCGCCTGCTTCAATTAAGAAACAGACGGCTAAATGTCTTTTACACATATTCAATTTTAATTTTCTTTCTTTTTGTTTTTAAGACCTTGAACAGAACATCATCAACTGCGTCGGTGTATCTGCCTTGTTCAATCAATTTGTTTTTTAGATTTATAAGGAAAGCAACAATTTCGTTTCTTTCTTTTGTACTTAAATATATATGGTATTTTTCTCCTTTCATACTATCCACCTCGCTGTTTTTATCTGATTTGATGATATATTAAAGAGGGCATTTTATCAAATATGCAAAAAAGGCTTCTGCCCAAAACAGGGCAAAAGCCTTAAAAATTATGCGATTTTGGAGGTTAGTTGCAAGCCGAGGGGGACTATTTCATCCGCCCGAAAACACGTTTTTGAAAAAAAGTGTTGCAAAAGTGTTGCAAAAACGGTTGTTCAAAAAGTGCCAAGTCCCAAAACCAGCATAAATACCGGGTCTTTCGGCACATCTAAACCAAGGGGAACTACTCCCACTCCTAAGTGTAAAACAGACTTTAACTGTTTTTGTTTAAGAATTTTGACTTGATTTGCTTTAATTTGGTACAGATTATCTCAATTCTTTGAGGTATTTCTGCTTTTGCTATCAAATAGCTATCACTTGGATGCTATCAATTATGCCTCATAAGCCTATTTCTTGCCTCTTTCCTTCTATATCCACGAAACATTTTGCATCTAAATAATCTATAACTTCAGGATCATATACTCCATATACTGCAATACCGGAATATACACCCCCAATAGGCAACACTGTTCCAGTGTACCCGTATTTATGAAGTATTTCATTTAATGAGTCCATAGCACCTTGAAACTGAATTGAATATAATTGTATAAAATCTCCTTCAGTAGCACAACCTTGAAGTAATAGTAAATCAATCAACTCATCAATAATATCCAAAAATCTAAATTCGTCCATTAATTTTTTCCTTTGTTAACATAAGTTTTTATATCAATTACGATATGTGTTAGTCATAAATGAATATTGCTCAATTAAATTGTAATATATTGTAATTGAACTATTGTTATGATTTTTTTATAGTATTCACAAATGTTATTATGTCAGTACGTTCAGATCCTAATGCTTTTTCTGTAATGTCTATTGCAGGCTGGAAAATGCTTAAATTTCCTTCAAAATGATTAAACTCATTTATCAAAGTCTTTTTCGAAGTGAGTCTTACCCTTTTTCTAATACTATCAACATCGTTTCCAGGAAATGCTTGACTGATAATTGAACCGAGTTGGTCGCACTTATTTGTATCAATAGCATATTTTTCTACTAAAGTTTTCTCCACCAATAAGCGTAAAAACAAATACACGAAAGAATGTTTAAGTGTTTTATCTAAAAGCGGATATTTAACTGGATCAACTATACAAATACCGTCAACGGTTCTGGAAAGAATATCAGGAACATCCACTACCAAAGAACTTGGTAACTTTACATTACCATCATTTCCAAATAGGCAAAAATAAATTTTAGCAATATCTACTTTTTCTGTTTTATATCCATGCATCAGTTGCGTTAATTTCTCTATACTATTTTTATCATCAATAATAGTAGCATATCCTCGCATAAAAGGAATCATAGATATTAAATATAATTCTTTTGACTGTATTTCGTTAAAAATTTTGTGTCTAAAGGTATTCAACAATTCCTTTAGGTTAATTAGCATGTTCTGCTCATTGTTAGAAAGTGGAATAAATCCATTATCTTCACCTTCAGTGTTATTCAGGAGATATAAATTAAAGGAGTGCTTGTATTGGCTTTCTAATAATCTTAGAAGGTCCAAATTATGTGTAAGCACTATACGAGGCTTATTTTCCAACATTTTTACTAAAGCAAAAACAACTTTGTTTTTATATATTGAATCAAAACTTGAAATTGGGTCATCTAATACAATAAGTTGTTTTTCAGAATTCTTCGCTTTTAAAAATTCAAAACATAAAGAAAGAAAATTTTGTTCGCCTGTGCTAAGAGGCAATTCGTCTCTATCTAAGCCCAAAAATTCTTTTTCTTCAAGCAAAATTTTCAAGTTTTTGTTTGAATCACGAACAACGGCTATTTTTTTGTCCATACTATTTGACAAAATTTCTTCAATGTATATAAAATCTTCTTCCGTAATATCAGGCTTCTCAGAAATTATTTTTTCGTATTCGTCATATTTATCCTTTAATTCACTTATATCAATATCGTTCTTTAAAAGTAAATTAAGCTTCATATTGAAAAAGTCTATATATTGTTTAATATCATCTTGAAGAGCTTTGATATATTTAAAATCACCATCTTCCAATGCTTTTAATACATTTTCTCTAATCGAATATGGGTCGTTTGAAGAAGCGAGTGCAATAATGTCTTCTATAAACGAACGTAATTGCTTGGTTAAAGAATCTATCACAAACTTCCTGTGTTGAGTTTTTTCCTCTTTTAACTTTTCTGAGTCTATCCCATCAGTGTCACAAACTATGCATTTTGTTTTATGAGAAAAGTGGGTTAAAATATCAATAGCAACACTATCTTCTTCTATTTCTTGAGCATTATGCACCTTGGTAATATCAGGTTCAGTTATTGTTAAAACCTTATGAATAATGGACTTTTTGTCAGAATACTCATTTACAAAATAGATGAACTTTTCTTCAGTAAAGGCTGCTGGCAACCCTTTATCTGACAAAGATGATATAACAGCTAAAAAATCTTTAATTGCTGTTTTGGAACCTTTGGAGTTTTTATTTGCTAAGTCTTTTACAATTGCTGATAATTTATGGTTTTCTATGATTGTTATCAATGGATTGGAAACAGTCGAAATTTTAAAAGTATTTTTTAATTGAGATATAACTTTTAAAAGAACCTCTTGATATTTTTCTGATGTAAATTTCTGTAATTCAAACTCTTTTCGTATATTATCTCCAAGTAAAAAATCTTTTGCTGTACCTGAAATTATATTTCTATTATTTTGGTCATTTATAACGTGAAATAAATCATTTCCGTTTTCATATACAATCGAATTATATTCACAAGAGATGGCTGTTCCTTCTTCTCCACTAAAAACTTTAGCTAAGCTGGTTTTACCTGTGCCATTAGGTCCATATACAACAGCAATTCCTGCATTCGAAAAAGAAATAGTGTTGTTTTTAACAAATGTGCGGTAATCCGATGTAAAAATGAGACCGTTTTCAATTTTGTTAAACAATATATTAGAGAATGTCATTATATAGCCTCACATAAATTATATTCTGATAGAATTTGTATACCACTTATGTGGCGGTAAATTTGAATTATATGCCGTTTCAAATAAAGGATACAGTTCCATATACTTATACAATTTAATTATATGTTTAATCCGCAAATAAGTCAACTGTTTTTAAGCAACAAAAAAACGGCAGGGATTGTTCCCTGCCGTCGTTGCGTTTATACCGTGTAAATCAGTTCTGCATTTACGATTTCTGTTGCACGATTACGAATATTATTCATTTTCTGTATCCAAAACATAATATCGGTTGCTTTAAGTTTTTCTGTAACACCTTCTTGTTTTGCTAATTGCTTTACAATGGTATCGTACATTTCTGTTGCTCGAACATCAACATCATGCAAGTATAAATTTAGTTTACATTGAGTAAGCAGGGTTGTATAAAATGCCGATTTATATTGTCTAATATATTCCTTATGTTTTCTGCCCCAATAGCCGATTTCATAATTCGTATCAGTTGATACAAGGTTTGGAATATATACATCACCTACAAGCGTGTAGCTAATACCCGTGTTTTCGTCGGTAATATACTTTTTCATAAAATTCTCCTTATCTGCATAGGTCATCATACCTATGTCTTGTTTTTTGCTTCGTAATAAAGCGTTTTTGTTGCATTGCTTTCTCAGCTTTCATATTGCGTTTGATTTCATCGTTGTCCTCCAAAATATTTGTTGCAACCTTAACTTCTTTTCGTAGCAAAGACAAAGTTTTTGTAAAATCATCTCGCTTTGATTTTAGCTCTGCCATAACACTCGGTTGTTTGCAAAAATGAAGAACATAAAACAATCAAAGATATAGAAGAATCATAAAACAAAAAGAGCTATCAGACTTGATGTCTGATAGCTCTTAATCTTTTGTGAATATTTTATTGTTGCCAAAATGTTGCCATTTTGGGTTACAAAACTCTCGAAAGCCTTATAAATAGGACATTTATCGAGATTGTGGAGTTACTCCCACTCGCTCCCTGTAAATCAATCTTAAACACTTTTGTTTATGAAATTTATCAGAGAGTATCTATATTATTTGAATTATCGGTAAAGCATACGCTATCCGATTTTTTGTTGCCATTATGTTGTCGCAGATAGAGTGTTATTATCTATCTTGATTTAGTCAAATCATATCCTGACGCATCATTTTCACTCTTATCATACGCATTATCTATGTACTTGCTTGGATTGTCTAAAAATGTCTCCTCGTCCACATATGCAATATAAGAACCGGTCAGTGAATTTACAGTTTTGCATACATCACAACTATACTTTTTCGGATTTTGGTTAAAACGATTATTGTTAATAATATCATAAACCTTGGTTTCTTCATATGTAATTGAAGAACAACCATCAGGATTTGTTTTGGTGGTTTTAAACCAATCGTATCCGCCATTATATTTCATAATGACTCCAACAACGCCATTGGTATGGGATGTTCTTCCTTTTCTCTTATTGTCCTTCAGGCAATACTCAATCTCCCAATCAATCCATTTACTTTCTTTCATATTTGGAGAGATAATAACTATCGTAACAGAAGTATCATACATCATATCTCTCAAATTCTTCTTAATATTTTCGGTTGATGTATCCGTTAAATCAGGCGAATCGCTGGTTTCTCCTTTATAATAGGTTGCATCCTCGCCCAACGCTTCAATAATATCATCCCTTAATTTTTGAGCCTCGCTATACTTATAAGAAATAAAAGTTTTGTGTGCCATTTTTCCTCCTCTAAGTTTTTTACATTCTAAAGGCAATGAGTTATTATAATGATTCCTGTACATACTAATGCCAAAGGTAAATAAAAACCCGCTTCCGTAACTGACATAAGGCAGGATATATAGTTATTCTTTTCATTCCCAAATTCATTGGGAGAAGCTTTTAAAGAAAAATCAATCTTACTTTCATCCTCTAAACGAACTTTTTCATATAAACCTCTATATAATCGTTCCTGCCATAAATAGTATGCGTCTAACGCCCAAAAAACAATAGCAGGAATATATGCAACCAAAAAGTATAATTTGTCTGTATCTTTTTCCGCTAACACAAAAATTCCCGCTACTAAAGTCACAGCCCATCCTTTGAGCATAAACGAATTGTTTGCCATTCGACTTATAACCCCTTGTATCATCTCAAGATGTTTTATTTTTTTATCCATAATGCTTCTCCATTTTCCTTTTGAAATTATTTTACAACATCTTTTTAATTTTATACTTTGGCGTTTTTTCTTTATATGAAATAGCTAAATCGATATCGACTCTGGGATACTTCAAAAAGTCATCCCATGTTACTACATAAATATATCCGTTATCAATATTATCTTTCAATATCGGAAATAATTTGCCTTTGTCATAATAATCATAACTTCCACTCTTATTTGGAAGAATAACAGCAAGAACAGCGTTATTATGGCTCGTTCGGTCATTGCGAGGTGTCTCACGCAAAGAATAACTAATCTCCCACGGTATCCATTGAGAACGTTGCCATTTTCCTTCCTCTTTCATGTTTGGCGATATCAACACTATTGTAACAGAACTATCGTGTATTTTATCTTTTAAATGATTCCAAATTCGTTCTTCCGACCAATCTGAAATATCTTCGTCACTTTTTTCTCCTTTGTATATATCATCGCTTGATATTACATGATGTTGTATGTAATCCACATAATCACATGGCCAAGTTGGCTGTGTTACCCCTGAAAGCATACGCACATCACTATCTTTATACTTATACGATACAAATATTTTTCTTCCCGCCATATAACTCCTTCATTTCAAAAACATTATTTTTTTCATTAGATTTTGATAGTTCTTTTTCTTCAATTCACATTCCCAAATCCGAATAACCGTCCATCCTCGTTGTTCAAACAACTCCGTTATCTCTTTATCGTGTTTCATATTGCGTTCTCGCTTTTTTGTCCAATAATCAGCGTTATCAGACGGGCGGGTATTCCTGCAATCATGCCCATGCCAAAAACAGCCGTCAACAAATATAGCGATTTTCTTGTCAAGAAAGACAAAATCAGGGTGTCCTTTTACTGGATAATTACGTTTCCAACCTATAATACCGTTCTCTTTGAAAACCTGTATCAGCTTTAATTCCGTAGACTTATTATTTTTTGAGCGCACCTTACTCATAATCTCGGAACGCTTTTTATCGTCAAATACATCCGCCATTTTTCTATCTCTCTATATGGTCGGATACAATCTGATACCAACTGCTATCGAAATTTACGGCTCTTAAAATAGTTTCTTTATCAACTTTTTCAGGCTTTCTTATGGAAATGTGCAAACGCTTATCAGGAATATCCTCAATAATCGTAAACTGACTACCGCTCGGTTGCCATGTAAATTTATGCTTTCCAGTCGATTTTTCATATCCTTCTAAATTCATTCTGGCGTTCCACTCAAAACGATATAGTTCGGGATCATATCTTATCGTATCAAACTCAAATACCAAATAATCCGCATAATCCTTTGATTTTACCAAAACGACGGTACGCACAAACTTATAAATCTGCCGTACTGCCGACACACGCTCGTTCCATATATCAAGAACTAATCTACCGATTTCATCAGGATTTTCACTCGTGATACTATCCACTCCATAACTATATGTAGGCGAATTTCGTCCTGAAATCAATCTTACGGTCTGCTGTTTTTCAATATTAGTTGAGCCAAAAACAGTTTTTGCGCCCCAACAACAATTATCTAAAACAACGTCGTCCAAACCCACGTTAGACGGTTTCCACTCCGCTCCGACGCATTCCGCAAAAATCTGTTCCCATTCGTTGCCCTCTAACGACATTGACGATTTTGTCGCCATCATATACACAATCTCTTTCGCCAGCGTGTCGATAAACTTTGCTGGAAATTTATTCAAATCAAACGGCGCAACGGCTTTATTTACAGTTCTTAATCTTGGCTCTCTCATGGTATCCCTCCGTACATAGACTTATACAAGATATAGTGTACCACAATTTTCGCCAAAAATCCATGTTTTTGTAACGCTATCAAAACGCCAACGGCAAGAATCTTTCAATAACTTTCGCTACCATATCGACGGGTATTGCGTTCCCCGCCTGTTTTCTCGTCTGCGTATCGGACACAACCATCTTAAAGCTATCGGGGAAACCTTGCAGACGCAGCATTTCCCTCGGCGTTAGCCGCCTTTCGCCGTTTACCAAAAGATAATTATAACTTGCCCCTGCTCTTAAAGCGCAACTATATGGGTAAGAAGATATATTTCCCGATTTATTTTCATGCCAAATAGACGGGTAAACAGACGCCGTATGCTTTGCTTTCCTTTTTGCAACTATTTCAGGGGACGCATAATGCTTCTTATCTACGTTTTTCTCAAGAATATCGTCCAGCGTTTTCTTCTTCTCTACGTCAAATTTCCAATTCATCACAAACGGCTTTTTAGAGCCTATGATAATAATTCGCTCTCTTTTCTGCGGCAATCCAAAATCAAGAGCGTTCAGCAATTTATAATCCACATGATAGCCGAGTTCATCTCTCAGGACTTCCAAAATAGTTTTCAACGTCTTTCCATTATCGTGACTCGCCAGATTTTTGACGTTTTCAAGGACAAACGCCTGCGGTTGTTTTTCTTTTATAATTCTCGCTATGTCAAAGAAAAGCGTTCCTCTTGTATTATCAGCAAATCCCTTTTGCAAACCGCAAATTGAAAATGCCTGACATGGGAAGCCGCCGAACAGAATATCAAAATCAGGAATTTCAGAGGCTTCAATTTTTGTAATATCTCCCGCCGGTCTTTCTCCGAAGTTCGCTTCGTAGCTTTCCTGAGCATATTTATCTATATCGCTGCTAAAAACGCATTTTCCTTTTAAGCCTAATTTATCAAACGCATATTGAGAAGCGTATCTAAAGCCGCCTATACCGCAGAACAAATCTATGTAGCGTATTGGTTTCGGATATGCCGTCGTTTCTGTTGAAGATAAATCCAAAAAAATCTTATCGACGGACACACCCAACGCTCCGCCAATCCTCATTGCGATAGAGATAGACGGCGTAGCGTTTTGACATTCTATCATGGAAAGATACTTACGACTGATTTCTATATAACGAGCAAGCGTTTCTTGCGACATTCCTCTTTCTTTACGAATTTCTTGTACCCTATTCATTTAAGCGTTTTCTCCTTTTTTGAGAACTTTTTTACACAAAATATTATAAATCGCTTTTCATCATTTGTCTATGCCCATTTGGAATTTTTGAATTTTAAATGTAGCGGGGAAATCCCCGCTACCACCTCACGCCTGATAAATTATCTCACTCTCTACAACTTCCCTCACGCACGTCCTTATATTATTCATTCTTCCAACCCATTCAAGTGGATTTTCCGCCTTTAACTGTTCCGTCACACCTTGTCTATCGGCACATTCCTTTACCAGCCGGAAAAACATTTCTTGCGCCTGCTGCTCAATATCTGCAAGATATGAATTTAGCTTACCGCTTGTCAGCAAATTGTAATAAAGCACTTTATGGTGTTGCTTCAAATATCGTTTGTGCCTCATTGCCCAAACGCCGATATTCACTTCCTTTTCTTCTTCCGCCGGTAATAAGTCGGGCAACATATAGTCGCCCACCTGCGTATAAGTACCGCCTGTTTGTTCAAAAATTGTGTTTGCCATTTTGTTTTACCTCCAAAAATTTATTTATCTTGAGCGTGGATTTTCACGCTTACGACCTTTAATATTTCTTGCCTGTTCAAGCAACTCGTCAATCTGTTTATGCCCGAAAGCCTTACGCAAAAGCTTGTAATCTTTGACCTCCGAACGCAAATTTTCGTTTTCGCTTTTCAGCTTGCTGTTGATTTTAGACAACATTTCGTTCTCACGATATAGGTTGCCATTTGTAATATTTAGCCTGTGGTAATTGTCCCAACCCTCAAAACAACGAGCCAATGCAGTCTTAATTAACGCTTTTAATTTTTGAATAAGCGGCTCTGCAATTTTCATCTTGTATGCTTTTGCGGACATAAAACTTTGCGGCTCGGAGAGCTGATATTCGGGTGCATTATCCAGCATTTCTTCCACATTCCTTAAGTTTTCCAAACCATCATCGTAGTTTAACACTCGCCCGGATAACACATTAAATTCGGCTTGCTTTTCCTCGATTTTAGCACCTAATTGTTCAAGCTCTGCCGTTCGCTCTTGCTTTTTATAATCAAGAACAGACAAATGTTTTTCGTGCGTTCCTTTGTGTTCCCACTCAATTCCGTGTCGTTCCATTACGAAAGCTAAAGCGGATTTTTCTGCACTCACCCATTGGTTCCACTCGGTATCTCCACGAGTTCCGCCTTTGAAACCTTGTGCGGCTAACGCTTGTTTCAGGCTTACTCTCGTATCAAGTCCACGCTTACTGCCGATTGTGAACGGAACAAAATCAATATGCAAATGGGGCGTTGCCTCGTCCATATGCAGATGAGCAGAGAACACTTTTAGGTTAGGATTTCGCTCTTGAAATCCACGGTAATACTCATCTAAAATTTGCCTTGCAAGCTGTCCGTTTTCGCTTTCGGCACTCATATTATCCTTATCGCCAATCTGCAAAATTAGTTCGTGAAACGGTTTTTCTTGTTTGGAATTTCTGATTTTCTCATAGTAGTTTTCTATTCTGCGATCGGCTCTTGTCTGTTTTTCGTTGTATCTTTTTAGCGCTTCATCAAACAATTCGTGATAGATTTTCTTTATCGGCTCGTTGCAATAATCAATGTTAAGATGACTACGCTCACCGTCAACATTTTCAGCCTTGAACTTGCGGCTGTTGTGATTGACCGAGCCTTTACCTACCATTGCGCTTATCGTTCTTTGCATAAGTTACACCTCCAATCTCATAAGCTTGCTCGTCCTCGGTTCTGTTACTCTTGTCAAGAGTAACGCAAAAGCACTTTTGACAGGCAAGCCCGTCAAAAATGTAACCTGCAAGCAGGTTTTGCGCTCTCTGAGGGGCAGGAGAGGCTTTTTGAAAAAAGCCACCTGCACCCGGCAAAAACTTTCGCTGTGTCGGTCTGCGTCGATAGTGACGGTGATTTTTCCACCGCCTAAAACAGCGACACAACCGTCACACATCGTCACGCTGTTCATAAGTCAAACTGACTTTACGCCCATCGTGACAGCGTTTGTTTTGATAACTTATTCCATACTCGTTAAACAAACGCCCAGCATTGATATTCAACTTCATAGTCAACGCATTTGCTTTCATATCAGCACCGAGAAATTCAACAAGCTCCGTCGGACTGCCATACCATTCGGGGTTTTCATTTGTAATTTTGCCGGCTATATCTTCAAGCAAAGGTTCGGGCGGCAACTTCCAAAGTTCTGTTTCAGTTCTCTCAAGCTCCCACACAAGAGTTTTGGGATTGCGACTAAGATAAATCTTTTGGTCCGGCTGGTCTCTGCCCGAAACTTCAAGCGTTGCCGAATTGCTTGTACGCTTTTCTTTCCGTAAAATAAAGCCACCGTCAGCGGCACCAAGCAATCCGTTTGTACCCGAAATCATATCAAACTTGTCATCGGAGTTTTGCTTTCTTGTATGGTGAACAAGCAGCAAGCATATTCCATAATTATCCGCAAACTTTTTGAGTCTTGTGATAATCTCATAATCGTTTGCATAACTGTAATTGTCCCCGCCCATTTCACGCACCTTTTGAAGTGTGTCTATGATAATCAATTTTGTATCGGTGTGTTCGGTCATAAATCTTGTAAGCTGTTCGTCAAGTCCATTTCCAAGTTGACCTGCCGAAACAGAAAAGTACAAATTATCCGCACTTTCCGTTCCGAACATTCGGTACAATCTTTCCTGCAATCTTTGGTAATCATCTTCAAGAGCAAGGTACAAAACGGTTCCTTTTCTCACATCAAAATTCCAAAGCGGTGTACCAGAGCTGATATGGTAGGCGAGTTGTGCCATAAGAAAACTCTTACCAAGCTTCGGTGCTCCTGCAAAAATATATGTGCCGGGGTAGAGTAAGCCGTCAATCAATGGCGGTTTGCTTTGATACACCGTGTTATATAACTCACGCATAGAAATCGTTTTCAAATGTGATGGATCAAACTGTTGCAAAAATTCTTTTTGCATTTCCTCAAGATAATCATCCAAGTTCTTGCCATCTTTGGCAAAATCGGTTATACTGTTATCAATATGTTTTAGGATTGACTGCTCCGTATCTGCGCCAACAGATACAACCGGAGCGGTCTTTTCTTTTTCTGTCATTCCGATACCTCCTTTAACTCGCCGAGAATATCTGCAATCATTTCGATTAAGTCAAGTAATTCGTCATTGACTTCACCGCCGTTTTCAATCCTTTGTAATTCCGTAAGTACATCTGCAAGATTATTACGCAAAGCCTTATATACTCTCGGATTGCCTTGAACTACAACCTCTTTGTTTATAAGTCGCCTTGTGATATAGTCTTGTTTTGTTAAACCCGAAAGTTGAACATAGCGTTCAATCTGCTCCCATTCCTCAGGCGATACTCTGAATGCTACGGTTTTATTTCTCCAACGATTGTGTTCATCTTTGTTTTTAAGTGACATATTACTTTCTCTCCTTCCATAATTCATCAAGCGTATTTGCCATTTCATTTTGTTTTGACGGATATATGTGTGTATATCTGTCGGTAATTTCCACTGTTTCGTGACCAACCCTATCAGCAATTGCAGCGGCTTGATACCCTTGATTTATTAAAAGTGAAACATGCGAATGTCTCAAATCGTGAATACGAATACGCTTTACACTTGCGGCTTTTGAGCCCCTGTCCATTTCGTGATGAAGATAGCTTTTTGAAATAGGAAATATCCTGTCGCTGTTATTCGGTGAATAAAACATTTTCAAGTATTCTTGCATTTCATCACATAAAAACTGCGGCATTTTTATTGTTCGATTGCTTTTCTCCGTTTTCGGTGGAGTAATAACATCTTCTCCGTGCAATCTTTGATAAGATTTGTTGATTGTAAGCATATTGTTTTTAAAGTCAAAATCACCGGCAGTTAATGCAAGCAACTCGCCTACACGAATACCTGTCCAATAAAGCATTTGAAAAGCATAGTAAGAAAGCGGCTTGTCCATCATTTCATCAGAAAACTTAGTATATTCCTCCACAGTCCAATAACTCATTTCCTTGCGTTCTTCCTTACCCATATTACCGACCGTAGAGGCAGGATTTAATCTTAAACCATAAATCTTGATTGCGTGATTAAACAATGCACTTAACTGGTTATGAATGGTCTTTAAATACCCCTGAGAAAGCAGCTCACCGCTTGAATTTGTCATTTTTCTAATCTCGTTTTGCCAAGCGATAACATCTTTCGCCGATATATCACATAATCGCTTATGCTCAAAATACGGCAATATCTTAGTTTTAATAATATGCTCTTTGGTAAGCCAAGTGTTTTCCTTTAACTTCGGTCGAACATCTTTTTCGTACAATTCCGTAAAAGTCTTAAATGGCATAGTGACATCGGCTTTCTTTTCTGTCAGAAATGCTTGTTCCCACTCCTGTGCCTCTCGTTTGGTGGCAAAACCACGCTTTAATTTTTGCTGTCGCAAGCCTTGCCAGTCTGTGTAACGGAACTGCACATACCAAGTTCCGTTTTTTTCATTTTTAAATGCTCCCATTTTAATCGCTCCTTTCAATTGTTTTGGTTGAGTAAAATTTTTCGTGAAAGAATTTACGGTCAATTCTGCCGGGAATTGTAATACACCCGGTTGACTGCAATTCCTTGTTTAGTTTGCGTATAAGTTTATAAGCGTAAGAAACGGAAACGCCCATTTCTTCTGCCACATCTTCAACACGCATAAACATTTTGTTAGACATTAACATCATCCTTTCGTTTTTATATTTTCATATTTATTTAGTGTCGGAGAACTTTCTGACCGCATTCCGATTTGCCCGAGCGGATATACCATTACCGTGATATATGACGGATATTCAATTTTCACAAACAACTTAACGCTATTTGCTTAATGATTATACTAAACATATTCAGTTATGTCAAGCGGTTTTCGTAAAAATATTAAACTTTTTTGTTTTATGTTACTTGACATATACTAAACATATAT
>OIZE01001355.1_pt1 | contig 15384 bp, 19 predicted proteins | sample 1588421 | NCBI WGS metagenome assembly OIZE01 (sample SAMN03283251) | human gut metagenome | biome: human-associated habitat; material: feces | host: Homo sapiens | place: USA | collected 2013 | reverse complement strand
TAACGGAAAGCACATGGAAAAAGCTATTTAGAGCATTGGTAGATGTGCTTTCTCTTGTAGATTGGTAGGAGGAAAAAATGAGTGTAATAATTCCATTAGAAGTTAAAACGGAAAAGGAACTAGATAGAGCTGTTAAGTTAGGAAGAACAGTAATCATCATCAATAATGATGAATTTTACAATAAAGTATGTAATAAGAAAAAGGGAAAATGTGGAGAATATGTATATGAAGGTGGCTTTTCTTTATCGTTTAAGGGTAGTGGAAAATTAAAAAAATATGGAGCAACAATAGATAAGATAAACAAGAAATGTATTTTAATTAAACATAAAGGCGTTGGATGGTTTGAAGATGGTGATGTGATTGAAGGATATTCAAATGCGAAATGTACTTCAATAAAGAAAGCAGTAAAGCTTGACAAAGAAGAAGATTTTGCCTTTTATATGAAAATGAAATTTGCTTGTATTATTGTGGAAGGAGATTTGTATAAAAAATTTAAACTTTCAAATTACGTATGGTCTAAACATTTTACAGATACTAAATGGATAATTGACGATGAAGAAAAGATGCGGTTATATTATTTCAATTATTATGTATTCGATATGAATAAAGATAAGATTGAAGGTATAGATACGGATGAATTGTTTTTACATAAACCATTATTTAATAATGTAACAATATTTGGAAAAGAAGTATAAGCAGATTAAGGATATCAAAGTGTATCGGTTAGGAGAATACCATGAAGAAGAATTCATTTGAAAAAGAACTGGAAAGAAAAAGTCAAGTAGTTGAAGATTACGAAAAAAAGGTTGATAAATTAAAAAAAGAAGTAGATTCAATAAGAACGGAGATTATTAAAAAAGAGCAATATTATAAAATATCTGGACTGACAACTGAATATAACAAAATAGAGATCTTATACAATTTTACAAAGGATATTAAAAAATATATTTGGAAAGACTCAATTAAGACTTACTTGGAAGAACAAAATGAACCGACAGAAGAATTAGATATGCTTTGTAATATGATGCAGAATATAAAAGACAGATACAAAGCTTTTAAAAAGTCAGTAAGATTCGATGGACAGATTATTGAAATCAGTGGCAAAGAATATGCTAATATGGTCATGAAGTATGCACTTATGTTACCAGAATATAATGTAAAGAAAGCAGAAAAGGAACTGCAAGATTTTAAGGATAACAAAATAAATTTGTTGACAAATAAAGAAGCACGTAAAAATAAAGTGGAAAAAGTAGCAAAAGGAACGGGTGAGGTTGTGAAAGAAGCCATTGTTTATACAGGTGGTTCGCTTGTAAAGAATACCATAAAGTCAATTCTGCATATTAGTTAGAGCAAAAGATATTGACATAGGTATGATTATAGAGTAGTACCCAATTAAGAAAACGTGTTAGTTATGATTAAATGAGTGGATTGTGTCTTAATGTCCCAGTAACCATAATATACCTAACAGGCAGCAATTAACCAGAAATAGTACACTGTAGGTGACTAACATAGAACGTTAATTAGCTTATATAGAAAACCCCTTACATCAATTATGGTGTGAGGGGTTTTTTACGTGAAAAATGTACAAAAGTTCTTGGGTGTGGTAGTATGATGATAAAGATAAATCGGGATTTGTTAAATTGGAAAATTAGAATTTAAAGGAGGCAATGCAATGGATATTTCCTATAATTGTGAAAATCAAAAATTTAATTATAGAGTATGTGCCATGATAATCGCGGAAAATAAAATTTTAGCGATGCACGATGAACGTTCACCCTATTTTTATCTTCCGGGTGGAAGAGTTAAGATGGGTGAAACTGCTGAGCAAGCAGTGGTTCGGGAAGTTCAGGAAGAACTTGGTGTAACTCCAAAGATTACACGTCCATTATGGCTCAATCAGGCTTTTTTTACCGAAGATGTGGATAATCTACATTATCATGAACTGTGTATTTATTTTCTGGTGGATATTTCAGAGACAACTCTACTGGAAAGAGGAAACGTCTTTACTCTGACAGAAGGAAAGCATATCCATACTTTTGAATGGCTGGAGTTTGATAGATTGAAAGATGAATATTTTTATCCGCTTTTCCTGAAAAAAGCGATTTACGATCTTCCCGATGAATTCACCCTTCGCACGGAATTAGAGTAACAAATTCCCGTTTATTGGGAAGTCGCAGAGAACGAAAAATCGGAATTTTGCTTTCGATGACCAGAATGAAAATCGTTACCGTTGCGCCTGTTTTCACAAGCGTTGCGTGACATAAAAAGAATTCTATTTTAATATCAAAGTATCAAAAACAAAGGAGGTTCTTTTTATGTTGAAGGAATTAAAGAAAAACAAAATGAGTGTTGTTGCAACTGGAATTTTATTTGGTGTTATGGGGGTATTAATTATTCCTATGATAGCAGTAATTATAAAAATATCGAATGCATTATCCCAAAAACATCCTAGGATATACAAGTATAGTATGATTGCTTTTATCGGTATGTTATTGGCAATTAGCCTATTTTGCGTTGTTATTAAACATCAGATGAGTTTTCTTGTAATAGTTGCTTGTTTAGCAATAACATTATGCGACACTATTAAAAACAGATAATAAATGGAGTACAACTATGGAAATATCAGATTTGATTAAATCAGCCAGAATTGAAAAGGGCTTAACCCAACAACAACTGGCTGATGTTGTCTTTGTTACGCGACAGACAATTTCGAAATGGGAATTGGGAAAAAGTGTTCCTGACCAAGCCTCTCTTATATTGCTATACCAGTATTTGGACATCAAGGATAATGAGAAAAAACAGTTATCAAAGCTTATTTTTAATAAGCAAAATATTATATTAATTTTGATTGCAATCTTATTTTCTCCTATGGTTATTGGAGTACGTTTTATTTGTTGTAAAATTGATAAGATTGAAAATCGAAAAATTAAAGCGGTAATCAAGGTTATTGGCTTTGTTGTATTCTCATCGTATCTAGTATCTTTAAAAGAAAATGTGGCGTATTTGTTAATTGGTATATTTTCTCTGGTGTATTTGTTATATCAATTCTATTTGAGTGGATTGGAAACTAAATGATTTGTGTCAGCAAGTTTAAGGCAAGCGATAATTCATGAAATTCCAGTTTTACAATTCAATACTTATATTCACAAAGCAGTTAGTCTACACGATTGACTGCTTTTCTTATGTCCAAAGAAAGGAGTTTATATGAAAGTATGGCAAAAACCTAAAGGTAACAGGATTCATGCCAGTGATAAATCGCTGGTCTATCATTTCTGTATCGGCTGGCTGTTGCTCCTGTTCGTTGCGGTGTTCCTGCTACTGAATCTGCGACAGCTTCTTGTTACCGACTGGAAAGATTTTAACCTGCTCCATGCCGGAATTACTTGGACTGCCTACAATTCCATTACGGTTCTGATAGCGACTGGTGTTTGTGCATTGGTCGCTTTTCTCTACTACCGTTACGGATATGACCGTATCAAACGGTTATTGCACCGACAAAAGCTGGCTCGTATGATGCTGGAAAATAAATGGTATGAAGCGGAAAACACCAAAGACAGCGGTTTTTTCACTGACCTGCAAAGCAGATCAAGAGAAAAAATCGTGTGGTTTCCAAAAATCTATTATCAGATGGACAATGGTTTGTTGCATATTCTGTGTGAAATCACAATGGGAAAATATCAAGAACAGCTCCTGTCCTTAGAGGATAAACTGGAATCGGGGCTGTACTGTGAGCTGACCGACAAGACATTACATGACGGATATATCGAATACACCCTGCTCTATGATATGATAGCGAACCGTATTTCGATTGATGAAGTGATTGCCGAAAACGGCGGTCTGCGGTTAATGAAAAATCTGGTGTGGGAATATGATTCACTTCCCCATGCCCTTATCTGCGGTGGTACAGGTGGTGGAAAGACCTATTTTCTGCTGACCATCATTGAAGCATTGCTTAGAACCAATGCAGATTTATATATTCTTGACCCGAAGAACGCTGACCTTGCAGACTTGGGAACAGTCATGGGAAATGTCTACCACACGAAAGACGATATGATTGACTGCGTCAATGCCTTTTATGAGGGCATGGTCACACGCTCGGAAGAAATGAAACTGCACCCGAACTACCGTACAGGGGAAAACTATGCCTATCTGGGGCTTGCTCCACAGTTCCTTGTATTTGATGAGTATGTGGCGTTCTTGGAAATGCTCACGACAAAAGAAAGCACCGCCCTGTTAAGCCAGCTAAAGAAAATCGTCATGCTCGGCAGACAGGCTGGATACTTTCTGATTGTGGCTTGCCAGCGTCCAGACGCAAAGTATTTCGGGGACGGTATCAGAGATAACTTTAACTTCCGTGTGGGGCTTGGTCGCATGAGTGAACTTGGTTACGGTATGCTCTTTGGAAGTGATGTGAAAAAACAGTTTTTCCAGAAGCGAATCAAAGGGCGTGGATACTGTGATGTGGGAACAAGTGTCATATCAGAATTTTACACTCCCCTTGTACCCAAAGGCTATGATTTCTTGGGTACGATTGGGGAACTTGCAGAAAGGAGAACAGAAAAAAAGGCTCTCGAACAATCCGAAGCCTTACTTTAATTTCAAGATGTCATTAGGTGTGCAGTCCAGATATTCACACAACTTTGCTAAGATGGAGAAGTCGATTCTGGTTACTTTATTTTTGCAGTAGTTGTTGAGCTGTGTCCTCTGTAAATTACAGGCTTCACAGACTTTGTTTTTACTGATATTCTTTTCTTTGAGAAGATTTTCTAAATCCATGTATACTGTCATTTTTGTTTACCTCGTCTTTTAATCAAATTATAAATATAGCTGTATTGAAAAATAAGCTGTTTTGCTCTACACTTGTACTGTAATACAGGTGTACGGAGGAAATTAAAATGATAAGAAAACGGACAATAATTATAGTAATCACTATACTTCTGCTCTTGGCAGGAATCCTGTTTTACCTGCAATGGGGACGACAGATGGACGTATCTTCTTCGTCTGGCTCTGATAACCATTATGAGCTACGGGTGTCGGTCATACTCAACACTTTGGTCGTGACCGATCAACAGAAATGTGCGGAACAAATATTTGAAAAATGCAGGGACAACTCTTTTCACAGTGTCCGTTTCAGTTATGATATTCAGATTCCCCACGCACTTTCTGTTACGGTCTACAAGAACCAGAAAGACGCTGAATCCGGCAACTCGGCATTTAGCTTTTCCTATCGGCAGGAGAACCAGATAGACGGCACATACAATATTGTGGACAATCCAGAAAAATTTACTCTGAAAATGGACTGATTGCACACATAAGGCAGGACGGACAGGTGGCGTGCGAAGCGAAAGCCACAGGTACGGACTAGCCTTGCTGGTGTGGCGGTAGCCACGCCAGCAGACAATAGCCCCTCGGTATCTAACAGAGGGGCACAAATCACAAGGAAACATACACAAAAGTTACCGATTCTTGGCTGAAATCAAGCGTTTGGTAGCTTTTTTTACTGCTGTGACATCGGATAAAAAATGTCACAGTTTTTTCGTAAAGGGGGTATCGCACTGAATGATACAGAGTGGATACAGGATTTTGCAGACAGACGTTTGCAGTACGGTGTATCCCAGACGAAACTTGCGGTCATGGCTGGAATCAGCCGTGAACATTTAAGCCGTATCGAATCCGGCAAGGTGGCGGTCACAGAAGAAATGAAAGTAAAACTTTTGGAAGCTCTGGAAAAATTCAATCCAGAAGCACCGCTTACCATGCTGTTTGATTATGTGAGGATACGGTTTCCGACACTGGATATTGGACACATCATTAAGGACATCTTACAGCTCAATATCCAGTACATGATACATGAGGACTTCGGGCATTACAGTTATACAGAACACTACTACATCGGAGATATTTTCGTATATACTTCTCCCGATGAAGAAAAAGGTGTCCTGCTGGAACTGAAAGGAAAAGGCTGTCGCCAGTTTGAAAGTTATCTGCTGGCACAGGAACGGAGCTGGTATGATTTCCTTATGGACGCTCTGGTGGACGGTGGTGTGATGAAACGCCTTGACCTTGCCATCAATGACCATACAGGAATGTTGGATATTCCAGAACTGACCGAAAAATGCCGGAATGAGGAATGTGTATCGGTGTTCCGTTCCTTTAAGTCCTATGCTTCCGGCGAACTGGTCAAGCATGAGGAACAGGACAAGGCTGGTATGGGGTATACGCTTTATATCGGCTCATTGAAAAGTGAGGTGTACTTCTGTGTTTATGAAAAAAGCTATGAGCAGTACATCAAACTTGGGATTCCCATTGAGGAAGCACCGATAAAAAACAGATTTGAAATACGGTTAAAAAATGAACGTGCTTATTATGCTGTCCGTGACCTGCTGACTTACTATGACGCTGAACGGACGGCATTTTCTATTATCAACCGTTATGTACGCTTTGTGGATAAGGAAGCAGACAAGAAACGGAGCGACTGGAAATTATCTGTCCGCTGGGCGTGGTTCATCGGGGAAAACAGAGAGCCGTTAAAGCTCACGACCAAACCCGAACCCTACACACTGGACAGAACCCTACGCTGGATTCAACGGCAGGTTGACCCGACACTCAAAATGCTGGAAACAATCACAGCGAAAACAGGGATTGATTATCTGAAAGAAATCCGTAAATCCACGAAACTGACGGAAAAGCACTACAAGATAATCGAACAACAGACCACATCTACCGAAGATGTGATTTTAGAAAAGGAGAATTGAAAAATGCAACGATTATTATTTGACTTCCTGTTCTTCTCTTTAGGTGGAACAGTTGGCGTGATTGCCATGTGTATTTTACAGGCTGGCAGACAGTCTGACCGAAAAATGATGGAACTGAAAGGAGAAAAGAAAGCATGAATTTTGGACAGAACCTTTATAACTGGTTTTTAAGCAACGCACAGAGCCTTGTGCTGATGGCGATTGTTGTTATCGGTATCTACTTGGGATTCAAGCGTGAGTTTTCCAAACTTATCGGATTCTTGGTAGTTGCCTTAGTAGCCGTTGGTCTTGTATTCAATGCGTCCGGCGTAAAAGACGTATTGTTACAGTTATTCAATAAGATTATTGGAGCGTAAAATTAAGAATCCCACATTTTGAACACAAACTTGTGGTAATATACTAATATCATTAAAATGTTTAAAGGAGATTCTTATTATGGTTAGATACAGTATTGAAATCGGACAGAAAGAACAAGATATTTTAAAAGAAATCGTTTTAGCCAGTGATAAAAATGTAAAGAAACGTAAATTTGCAACAGGGTTATCGTCTGTGATGGCTGTCATAATGTTAATATACACGATTCTTTGCTTTATGAATAGTCGTATTGGCTATGGTATTATTGGATTATTATTTTCAGTTTTCTTTATCTGGATTATCATAAACGGAGCTAACACATTTCAGAAAAAAGTAATAAATATTGTTCATTCAAAGATGGATAATAAACTGACTTCGGGAAAACGTGAATATTGTTTTGATACCGATGGAGTTGCAGTTAGTTCTGATATTGGTAACGGGACTAATCATTGGAACGCCTTTAAATGTTGGGGGATTTTCAGAAATTACATATATATCAGAACAATAAAAAATGAAATGGTTCTTGTTAATCAAAATGATTTGTCTGAAAATGATGTAAAAGAGTTAAAATCCCTTTTGAGTCAGAATTTAAAAGAAGAAACGCTTTAATATTGTTTTAGAGTTAAGCAGTCTTTCAGTTATGATCGACTGCTTTTTTCATACTCAAAATTAGAAGAAAGGACTGAATTACGATGGAAGAATGTAGCGTATTGATTGAAACGACCAAATCAGCAGAGGATAAAACCTCTCGCTGGTTTGATTTACCCATTGATTATGAGCTGTTCCGTGACCTGCTCGGCGTGGAAGCTGACAGCAAAGATTATCAAATCACAGATATGAAACTTCCTTTTGCTGGCGACATTGTAAGGACAACTTCTGTCAGACGATTAAACAAGCTGTACTTTGCTTACACGGATTTATCGCCAGAAGTTCAGCAGGCATACAAAGACTTGATTCCTTATTTTGGCGGTGTTGAGGATTTGTTGCAGGAATCTGAAGAATTTTTGTTTTATCCAGAGTGTCACAACATCATGGACGTTGCCCGTTACCGCTTGGAGCATAACATTGAATTTTCTGCTCTTTCCGAAAAAGGAAAGAAATATTTTAATCTGGAAGCCTACGCCCATGAATTGGAAGAAAAAGGACGTTATGCTCTCTGCAACAACGGTATGTTCAAACTTTGACAGGTGGTATTGCTTATGGCAGAAATGAAAGTATTTGTTATCAATCTTGATGAACAGGAAAAAGATACAGGCTGTGCATGGTTTACACTTCCCTGCAACATAGAAGCATTAAAACAATCCATTGGCTTACCGCCGGACAGTGACCGTTATCTTATCAGTGATTATGATTTCCCTTTTGAAATCCTGCAAGATACAGACCTTGACCTGTTAAACAATATCTGCCTTGCGATTTCGGAGAGTGAAATCCCACCCGAAGATATACCTGCAATTCAAAGAGAATGGTTTTCAAACCTGCAAGAGCTGGAAGCCGGACTTTGCAATATTACATACCATCGGAACTGTTCAGATATGGAAGAAACATCAGAACATTTCCTGTGTGTGCATGGCAGATTTTATGAATACAATGAGTGAAAGGAAGTGACCGTTTATGATTGATGATATGCAAGTCTATATAGCCAATCTTGGCAAGTACAATGAGGGAGAACTGGTCGGGGACTGGTTCTCTTTTCCATTGGACGAAGAAGTGATTGCAGAACGTATCGGCTTAAATGCAGAGTACGAAGAATACGCAATCCATGATACGGACAACTTCCCGATGGAGATTAGCGAATACATTTCCATCGAAGAACTGAACCGTATCTATGAGCAGTTGGAAGAATTACCAGATTACCTGCTGGACGACTTGGACAGTTTTATATCCTGCTATGGAAGTCTGGAAGAACTGGTGGAACATAAGGACGACATCATTCTGTATTCCGGCTGTGAAACGATGACCGATTTAGCCTACTATCTGATTGATGAAGAACAGATACTCGGAGAAATCCCGTCCTCTTTACAGAACTATATCGACTATGAAGCCTACGGGCGTGACCTCGATATAGAGGGGACATTTATTGCAACAAACGCTGGTATCTGTGAGGTACTGCGTTAAGGGCTGGCAGATCAGCACCGCCACTGGTGCTACTGTCAGCTTTTCTCTTGGGGGCAGTCTGGAAAATCCGGCTGTCCCTGTTGTTAGGAAAATGAAGAAAGGAGCATTTACAAGTGAAGAAAATCCGAAGTTATACAAGTATCTGGAACGTGGAAAAGGTACTGTATGCCATCAATGATGTAAACCTGCCATTCCCTGTGACCTTTACCCAGATTACATGGTTCGTGCTGACGGAATTTATCATCATTCTGTTTGCAGATGTACCGCCACTTTCCATGATTGAGGGTGCGTTTTTGAAATATTTCGGGATTCCCGTTGCCCTTACATGGTTTATGTCACAGAAAACCTTTGACGGGAAAAAGCCATACAGTTACATCAAGACGATGGTGCTGTATGCTCTGCGTCCCAAAGTGACTTATGCCGGAAAAGCCGTGAACCTGCATAAGCAGAAATTTGAGGAAACTATCACGGCAGTAAGGAGTGTGACCTATGTTCCCGATTAAATATATCGACAATAACCTTGTCTGGAATAAGGACAATGAGGTGTTCGCCTACTATGAGCTGATACCGTACAATTATTCATTCTTATCCCCAGAACAGAAATACCTTGTGCATGACAGCTTCCGTCAGCTTATCGCACAGTCCCGTGAGGGAAAGATTCATGCGTTGCAGATTGCAACTGAAAGTTCAATCCGAAGCATACAGGAACAGTCAAAGAAGCTGGTCACTGGAAAGCTCCGTGAGGTAGCAATCCAAAAGATAGACGACCAGACCGAAGCCCTTGTATCCATGATAGGCGACAATCAAGTAGATTACCGTTTCTTTCTGGGATTCAAGCTCATGGTCACAGAGGACGAAGTCAATCTGAAGAACATCAAAAAATCGGTATTTCTGACATTCCGTGAGTTTTTGAATGAGGTAAGGCATACGCTGATGAACGACTTTGTTTCTATGAGCAATGATGAAATCAACCGTTATGTGAAGATGGAGAAATTACTGGAAAACAAAATCTCCCGTAGGTTCAAAATCCGCCGACTGGAAGCCAAAGACTTTGCGTATCTGATGGAACACCTCTACGGCAGGGACGGGATAGCCTATGAAGATTATGAGTATCCTCTTCCAAAAAGAAAATTAAAAAGAGAAACACTGATTAAGTATTATGACCTTATCCGTCCTACCCGTTGCGTGGTGGAAGAAAGCCAGCGATATTTGCGTCTGGAACATGAGGACAGTGAAAGCTATGTGTCCTACTTTACGGTCAATGCCATTGTCGGAGAACTGGACTTCCCATCATCGGAAATCTTTTATTTCCAGCAACAGCAGTTCACATTCCCTGTGGATACGTCCATGAATGTTGAGATTGTCGGAAATAAGAAAGCCTTAACCACTGTCCGTAATAAGAAAAAGGAATTAAAGGACTTGGACAATCACGCCTATCAAGCCGGAAATGAAACAAGTTCAAATGTGGTGGAAGCCTTAGACAGTGTCGATGAACTGGAAACAGATTTAGACCAGAGCAAGGAAAGTATGTACAAGTTAAGTTACGTCATACGGGTATCTGCACCCGATCTTGACGAACTGAAACGCCGTTGTGATGAAGTCAAGGACTTTTACGATGATTTGAACGTGAAGCTGGTACGTCCTGCCGGAGATATGATGGGACTGCATGGAGAGTTTCTTCCAGCCAGCAAGCGTTATATCAATGATTATATCCAGTATGTGAAATCCGATTTTTTAGCCGGACTTGGCTTCGGTGCTACCCAGATGTTGGGCGAAAATACAGGAATCTATATCGGATATTCCGTGGATACAGGAAGAAATGTCTACCTGCAACCGTCCCTTGCCAGTCAAGGGGTAAAAGGTACGGTCACAAATGCGTTGGCTTCTGCTTTTGTCGGTTCGCTTGGTGGTGGAAAATCATTCTGTAATAACCTGCTGGTGTATTATTCCGTCCTGTTCGGTGGACAGGCAGTTATCCTAGACCCGAAAAGTGAGCGTGGGAACTGGAAAGAAACACTGCCGGAGATTGCAGAGGAAATCAACATTGTAAACATTACCAGTGATTCCAGCAATCAAGGGCTGTTAGACCCGTATGTGATTATGAAAGATGTCAAGGACGCTGAAAGTCTTGCCATTGATATTCTGACGTTCCTTACAGGTATCAGCAGTCGTGATGGCGAAAAGTTCCCTGTCCTTAGAAAAGCTGTCCGCACGGTATCCCAGAATCAGAACCACGGGCTGTTGCAGGTCATTGAGGAACTGCGGAAAGAGGATACTGCCGTATCCCGTAACATTGCAGACCATATCGAAAGTTTTACTGACTATAATTTTGCACAGCTCCTGTTCTCGGACGGTTCGGTGGAAAATGCAATCAGTCTGGATAACCAGCTCAACATCATACAGGTTGCAGATTTGGTTCTGCCGGATAAGGATACCACCTTTGAGGAATACACGACCATTGAGCTGTTGTCGGTATCCATCTTAATTGTTATCAGTACCTTTGCCCTTGACTTTATTCACAGTGACCGAAGTATTTTTAAAATTGTAGACTTGGACGAAGCATGGGCGTTCTTAAATGTGGCACAGGGCGAAACACTCTCAAATAAACTGGTGCGTGCTGGTAGAGCCATGAACGCCGGAGTCTATTTCGTGACACAATCCTCTGGGGACGTATCGAAAGAAAGTCTGAAAAATAACATCGGCTTAAAGTTTGCGTTCCGCTCCACAGATACCAATGAAATCAAGCAGACCTTAGAGTTTTTCGGGCTGGACAGTGAGGACGAAAACAACCAGAAACGGTTGAGGGATTTGGAGAACGGACAATGCTTAATGCAGGATTTATACGGGCGTGTCGGTGTGGTACAGATACACCCTGTCTTTGTAGAACTGCTCCATGCCTTTGATACCAGACCGCCGATAAAAAGTGAGGTGGATTTGGAATGATGAAATCTATCACAAAAGAAAAGGTATTCCATGTACTGAAACTGGTTCTGCTTGCCGTGACCGTTACGCTGGTACTGCTGTCCCTGCTTGGGACGGTAGCTCATGCGTCTGGACTGGTCGATGATACGGTCAATGCAGACAACCTGTATTCAAAGTATCCGCTTTCCAACTATCAGCTTGATTTCTATGTGGACAATAGCTGGTCATGGCTTCCGTGGAACTGGCTGGACGGCATTGGAAAATCGGTGCAGTACGGGCTTTACTGTATCACAAATTTTGTCTGGACAATCAGCCTGTATCTTAGCAATGCCACTGGGTATGTGGTGCAACAGGCGTATAAGCTGGACTTCATCAATGATATGGCAGACAGTATCGGGAAAAGTATCCAGACACTTGCCGGAGTGACCGAACATGGATTTTCCAGCAGTGGATTCTATGTGGGATTCCTGCTCATTATCATTCTGATTGTAGGTGTTTATACCGCCTATACAGGGCTTCTCAAACGGGAAACAAGCAAGGCACTTCACGCTGTTATCAACTTTGTGGTGGTGTTCATTGTGTCTGCGTCCTTTATTGCTTATGCTCCCAACTATATCCAGAAAATCAATGATTTCAGTTCGGACATCAGCACCGCTTCTCTGGACTTGGGGACAAAAATCATGCTCCCCGATTCACAAAGCAAAGGCAAGGACAGCGTAGACCTTATCCGTGACAGCCTTTTTGCGATACAGGTAGAAAAACCGTGGCTGTTGTTGCAGTTCGGGAACAGCGATACCGAAGAAATCGGGACTGACCGTGTGGAAGCTCTGGTATCTGCCAGCCCGTCAGACGAAGATGGGGAAACAAGGGAAAATGTTGTCAAAACAGAGATTGAGGATAACGACAATGACAACCTTACCATTCCACAGGTCGTCAACCGTCTTGGCATGGTGTTCTTCCTGCTCATTTTCAATCTCGGTATCACAATCTTTATCTTCCTGCTTACCGGCATGATGTTATTTTCCCAGATACTTTTTATCATATATGCCATGTTTTTGCCTGTCAGCTTTTTACTGTCCATGATACCGACCTATGAGAACATGGCGAAACAGGCAGTTGTCCGTGTGTTCAATGCCATTATGACAAGAGCCGGAATCACACTGATTGTGACCGTGGCATTTTCGATTTCCAGTATGTTCTACAACATTTCCACAGATTATCCGTTCTTCATGGTGGCGTTTTTGCAGATAATCTGTTTTGCCGGAATCTACATGAAGCTCGGAGAACTAATGAGTATGTTCAGCCTGAATGCTAATGACAGTCAGCAGATAGGTCGCCGGATTTTCCGTAGACCGATGGTGTTCATGCGACACAGGGCAAGACGTATGGAACGCCGAATTGCAAGAGCTGTCGGTGCTGGAAGTGTTGCAGGTGCGGTGGCAGGTGCAAGTGTTGCCAGAGCCGGAAAGCCAGCAACGAACCAACCGCCAAAGAAACGGGAAAATACCTCTGCCAGCATGGGAAGCCGTGTTGGTTCTGCTGTGGGTGCTGTGATGGATACGAAAAATAAAGTCCGTGACAGTGCTTCTTCTCTGAAAGAAAATGTGAAAGACTTGCCGACACAGGCTGGTTATGCTGTCCACTCTGCCAAACAAAAAGCAAAGGATAATGTATCTGACTTTAAGCGTGGCGTTGTGGAAGAACGGGAAAACCGACAGGAACAGCGTACACAGAAACGCAACCTGCACAGGGAAAATATCTCACAGAAAAAGCAGGAATTACAGAAAGCACAGGAAGCAAGGCAGACAGTTCATGCGAATGGATCAGCGACAGCCGGAGCTACCAGAAGCCATGAACGCCCTGTTGCCACACCTGTTCCAAAAACAGCACAGAACGATACGGTCATAAAGCCGGATATGAAGCGTCCTGCTACTTCTCCTGTGATAAAAAATGTAGAAGTCAAGGCTGGAAAAGAAACTGTCCGAACCAATATCAGACAGGAACAACAGGTCAAAGGTGTTACCAGAACGAACCAGCCAAATGTAGTGGAATCCAGAAGTAATCAAAAGAAAACAACCATACAGAAACAGGTCAACCAAAAACAAAATCGTAAGACTGTTACGAAGCAACCAGAGAAAGGACGGAAGAAATGAGATTAAAGCGTATCCTTATCATAGGTACGATATTTCCTGTCCTTTTCTCCATCGTCCTCTTTTTCGGGATACTGATTTCCGGCGAAGATGACGACAGTTCAAACAGCTATTCGCCTGTTTATTCTGGCATGAACCTGTCAGCCGATGTCCTCAAACATCAGCCGATGGTAGAAAAATACGCCAGAGAAAACGGTATCTCGGAGTATGTGAACGTCCTGCTTGCCATCATACAGGTGGAAAGTGGCGGTACGGCTACCGATGTCATGCAGTCCAGCGAAAGTCTTGGACTACCGCCAAACTCATTAAGTACAGAAGAATCCATTAAGCAGGGGTGTAAATATTTTGCGTCCCTGCTTTCTTCCTGTAAAGCCAAAGGCATGAATGACATTAACGTGGTCATTCAATCTTATAACTATGGTGGTGGCTATGCAGACTATGTGGCGAAGAACGGGAAAAAGCACAGCTTCAACCTTGCAGAGAATTTCGCAAAGAATAAATCCGGCGGTACAAAAATGACCTATACGAACCCGATAGCAGTCAGTAAAAATGGTGGCTGGCGTTATAACTACGGGAATATGTTTTATGTGGAGCTGGTCAACCAATATCTGACCGTGAAGCAGTTCAGTAACGAAACGGTACAGGCGGTTATGAATGAAGCGTTGAAGTATCAAGGCTGGAAGTATGTCTACGGTGGCAGTAACCCGAACACCTCTTTTGACTGTTCTGGTCTTACCCAGTGGTGCTACGGAAAAGCCGGAATCAGCCTGCCACGAACCGCACAGGCACAGTATGACGCAACCCAGCATATCCCATTGTCACAGGCACAGGCTGGCGATTTGGTCTTTTTCCATTCCACTTATAATACCAGTGACTATGTTACCCATGTAGGAATCTATGTAGGAAACAATCAGATGTATCATGCCGGAAATCCAATCGGCTATACCGATTTGACCTCTGCCTACTGGCAACAGCACATCATTTGTGCCGGAAGAATCAAACAATAGAAAGGACTTGAAATATGTTTAAGAAAAAAGAAAAAACAGAGAAAGCACCTAAGAATAAGAAAGTGCGTACCATGAAAGTCG
>OIZE01001346.1_pt1 | contig 15470 bp, 13 predicted proteins | sample 1588421 | NCBI WGS metagenome assembly OIZE01 (sample SAMN03283251) | human gut metagenome | biome: human-associated habitat; material: feces | host: Homo sapiens | place: USA | collected 2013 | reverse complement strand
TATGGCGGCAGCACAGGTATAGAGGCGAAGCCCCTGATATTCTCCAAATGTATATTTATTTTCCATATCCGTGATCTGGAACGGGCGGATCCCGAAATATGCCATCATAAACAGATGCTGTCCGAATGTAGTGAAGGCAAAGGTAAAGATCCCTCCGGCATCCTCTCCTGCGATCTGCACGACGGCGATCGTCAGAAGCATGGAGGCAAACGCATAGAGAAAGCTTCCGGCCATATTCCACAGTATGTTCTGTCTCTCCGGATTTTTAGATTCACGCCCGATGATCAGCTCCGCCAGCTTCTTCCTTAACATTCTGCTCTCCGTCCGAATTCCTTTTCCACACAGGCGAAGGCAGATTCGATCACCTTATCCATATCGTAGTATCTGTATTCTGCAAGGCGGCCGCCAAAAATAACCTTTTTCTCTTTTTCTGCAAGGTCGGCATATTTCCGGTACAGCTCCTGATTTTTCTCATCATTTACCGGGTAATAGGGCTCCATCCCTTCCGTCCAGTCTGCCGGGTATTCTCTCGTGATGACGGTTTTTTCCTGCGTGCCAAATTCAAAGTGCTTGTGTTCAATAATCCTTGTATATGGCGTTTCCCTGTCCGTGTAATTGATAACGGCGTTTCCCTGATAATTATCTGTATCCAGAGTTTCCGTTTCAAAACGAAGGCTTCTGTACTCCAGCTTTCCGAAGCGGTATCCGAAATAGCTGTCGATGGTTCCTGTATAGATTACCTTTTCAGCTTTTGCATCCCACCGCTCTTTATCTGCAAGGTAGTCCGTGCCAAGCTCAATGTCGCAGCCTGCAAACAGCTTCTCAACGATCCGGTTATAGCCGCCGATCGGGATACCCTGATATCGGTCATTGAAATAGTTGTTGTCGTAGGTGTATCTTACCGGCAGCCGTTTGATGATAAACGCCGGAAGCTCCGTACAGTCCCGGCCCCACTGCTTCTCCGTATAGCCCTTGACGAGCTTCTGATAGATATGGGTTCCTACAAGGCTGATGGCTTGCTCCTCCAGATTTTTCGGCTCACCCTTTATCACTTTTCTCTGCTCTGCAATGATTGCCTTTGCTTCCTCCGGCTTCGATATTCCCCACATCCGGCTGAATGTATTCATATTAAAAGGCATATTATACATTTCACCCTTATAATTTGCCACCGGACTGTTTGTGTAACGGTTAAATTCTACAAGACTGTTTACAAAATCCCACACCTTGCGGTCACTGGTATGAAAGATATGTGCCCCGTATTTGTGGACATTGATCCCCGCGATCTCCTCGCAGTAAATATTTCCGCCCAGATGATCTCTTTTTTCAACCACCAGACATTTCTTTCCCTCTTTTTGTGCATAAAACGCAAACACACCTGCGAACAGACCGCTGCCCACAAGCAGATAATCGTACTGCTTCATGAAAAAACCTCCAGTTTTATCTCTGTCCGATCTCAGTCAGATAAGATCCCACACCTCTTTCACAAATCGGGATCCCGCGCAAGTCCTACGGATCTTCGACTTATATTTTCCGGATCTTTATGGGCGCTGTTTCTCCAGCAATTCTGCGGCTCCTTCCCATATTCCTCTGCATATAAACAGAATAGAGCCTGCCAGAATAAAAAGGTCGCCCAGATTAAATACCACCTTTTTTAACGCCTTCCACTGGATACTGAAATAATCGACCACATATCCGCGCATCCATCGGTCAAAAAGATTGCTCGCACCTCCGGCCAGCACCAGAGTAAGCGCCAGCTTATCAACAAAACGTCCCTTAAGTCCCATAAGGTATGACCATGCTCCCAGTACGGCAGAGGTCATGCACAGAGGAACCAGCTCCACCGCCCGTGTGCCCTTTAAATAGCCGAAGGGAAAGCCGGAATTATGATGCCGGTAAAGACGGATCCGGCCCTTTGAGCCCTCCATATCTCTGGGAAATGATTCCTTATCCTGTGCCTCGATCTGCTTTTTCAGAGCCAGATCGGTAAGTGTCAGTGTTGTACCGAATGTCAGAAATCCAAACATAGCAATTCCCCTTTCTTTCCTTATCTTACACTATTTTTTTAACTCCGTCTATCATTTTAGCCACTTCCTGCATATAGTATTAACAACTTTCCTGCGGAGTATCAGCATGTCCTGTACGATCAATGTTGCTTCAGAAGAATATGCAGACTTCATCACCACCTATTCTTCTTCACCAGAGGAGCTTATCCGTTCTTCCAAAACCTCCTGCATCGACTTTATCAATCATCGTTTTGCCGTGCTCCATATACCTCTTGCCTCCGTTCTTCCGCTGCGTCTTTCCACATACACCTATCCGGCTATTCCGAATCTTTATTCTCTGCTGGACGCTTCCGCCATGGAAAACGCCGGGATCCTTCCCACATCCCGTGTACCGGCCTTTTCCAATCAGGGAGAAGGCGTTATCATCGGCTTCGTCGATACCGGGATCGACTACACGGATCCCCTTTTCCGATTCCCGGACGGATCCACAAGAATCCTTGGGATATGGGATCAGACCATCGAAAATCCGGATAAAGAATATCAGGATCTGCTTTACGGGACGCAGTATACCCGTGAGGATATCGACCGGGCACTCCGTTTTACGGATCCCTTCTCCCTTCTTCCTTCCCGAGATGAAAATGGCCACGGCACATTTCTTGCCTCCGTGGCAGCCGGAAACAGCGATCCCCAAAAGGAATTCACCGGTGCGGCTCCGAGAGCATATCTTGCGGCAGTCCGTCTGAAGCCGGCAAAAAAATATCTGCGGGATTTTTACCTGATCCGGGAGGACGCAGAGGCTTATCAGGAAAATGATATTATGATGGGAATCTCCTATCTCATGAGCCTAGCCCGGCAATACTCAATGCCGATGGTCATCTGCTTAGGACTCGGGACGAATCAGGGCAGTCATACCGGCCGTTCCCCTCTGGGACTATATATGAATGATTTAAGCTCCTATTTCGGCGTTGTCCTCGTAACGGCCGCCGGGAATGAGACCGGGTATGGGCATCATTACAGTGCTTCTCTGACTGCCGGAGAAAAATCCCGGCTGGTAGAGCTGAATGTAGGAAAAGACGATCCCGGATTTTCCATGGAGCTCTGGGCTCAGGACGTGGAGGTCTACCGGGTCGGCTTTGTTTCTCCCACCGGAGAGGTCATAGAGCCGCTTCCCTCCGCAGTCGGAGAGGAAAATGTGCTCCGTTTTCTTGTCGAGCAGACGGAGATCACGGTATACACAGACATTGTAAGCTCCTCCAGTGGCAGTCAGATGATCTTTATCCGTTTTCGTGATCCTATGCCGGGCATCTGGAGCATCCGCGTCGTGAGCGTGTTGGATATCACCGGTACCTTCCATATCTGGCTGCCCTGCCACGGCTTCCTTTCCGAGGATACCCGCTTCCTGCTTCCGGATCCCGACACCATCATAACAGAGCCCGGAAATGCCCAGCTCCCCATCACGGTCTCCGCCTATGACCATACCACCGGTGGGATCTACATCCATTCCGGCCGCGGCTACAGCCGATCCGGACAGATAAAGCCTGAGTTTGCTGCCCCCGGTGCAGGGATTTTAGGAAGCGGAAAGGGCGGTTCTTTTACGAAGAAGACCGGCACCTCGGTCTCTGCCGCTCTCACCTCAGGAGCCGCAGCCATTCTGCTTCATTGGGGGATCCTGCAGCATAATTATCCTTTTATGAACACCTCCGTCGTCAAAACCTGGCTTATACGGGGAGCAAAAAGAAATCCAGCATCCTCATACCCGAACCGGGAGTTCGGATACGGGACACTGGATCTTTATGAGACCTTTTTCCGCCTGCGGCTTTAATCCTCAGCCGGAGCCTTTAATGCTTTTACCTGTTTTTCCTCCGGCAGCACATTATTTCGCATTTCGATACGCGGGCCGCCATGCTTTTCCAGATAGGCTCTTGTAATGGTCACGGTACCGATGTTGGAATCCTTCGGGATCTCGTACATGATATCCAGCATGAAGTCTTCGATAATCGCCCTGAGTGCTCTGGCGCCGGTTTCCTTCTTAAGCGCCTCCTCGGCGATCCATTCCAGAGCATCCTCATCAAACCTTAATTCTACCTCATCCATTCTGAGGAGCTTCTGATACTGCTTTAAGATCGCATTTTTCGGTTCCTTTAAGATGCGGATCAGGGATTCCTTTGTAAGCCCTCGAAGTGTCACTGTCACCGGAAGACGTCCCAGAAACTCCGGTATCATTCCGAAGTTCCTCAGATCCTTGTTCGTCACATTGCTTAAAATATCCGGATCCTTATCAAACTTATCCTTAAGCTCCGCGTTAAAGCCGATGGAGGACTGTTCCGTGAGCCGCTCTCTGATGATATTTTCCAAATCCGGGAAGGCGCCTCCGCAGATAAACAGAATATTGTCGGTATTGACCGTTTCCATAGGCGTCATGGCATTCTTCTGGTTCGTTCCCACAGGAACCTCCACCGATGCCCCCTCTAGGAGTTTTAAAAGCTCCTGCTGAACAGATTCACCGCTGACATCTCTTGTGCTTGTCGACTTCTTTTTTGCGATCTTGTCGATCTCGTCAATGAAAACGATGCCCATCTCTGCCTTTTCCACATCATTATCGGCCGCCGCCAAAAGCTTTGAGATCACGCTTTCGATATCGTCACCGATATATCCGGCCTCGGTCAGTGATGTGGCATCTGCGATCGCCAACGGGACATTTAACAGCTTTGCAAGGGTTTTTACAAGATATGTCTTTCCGCTTCCGGTCGGCCCGATCATCAGGATGTTTGATTTTTCGATCTCCACATCCTCTCCGTACTGCTTCGCATCCGGTGAGGTACGGTCAAATACCCGCTTATAGTGGTTATAGACAGCTACCGATACGACCTTTTTCGCCTTCTCCTGACCGATCACATATTCATCCAGCTGTGCTTTGATCTTACTCGGAGCCGGGATCTCGTTCAGCTTAAAAAGCTCCTTTTTCTTTCCGGCTTTCTTCTTTTTTACTTTCTTTTTTCCGGTTATCGCTCCCAGATCGATCTGTCCGATGGGAATGCCCCAGCCCATATTTCCCCATGGGAAACCGCCGTCGAAGGGATCCTTATCCTCATCTCCTGCATCCTCGGCGTCTTCTGCATCCTCGGAGGATTCCGAAGCCTCGGCATCTTCGATATCATCGTCCTCGGTGTCTGCCTTGTCCTCTTTGTTGTCCTTAATTGGCTCTTTTTCCTCTGTTCCGGTTTTCTTTTCCTCCTCCGGCTTTGTCGGGGGCATCTGCCACATTCCGGCCGGCATTCCGCCATTCCAGAGCTGCTCCGGAGTAATGCCGGAGAGCTTGCTTAGATCCATTCCGCTCTTTGTCACCGAATCAAAGGCTCTCTGCATACAATCACGGCAGATGTCGATTCCTCCGGGCATCGTGATCATCGGGCCTGCCTTACTCTCCGGTCTGCGGCACACATAGCAGACCTTGCTGTACTCGTTACCATTTTCTTCGTTTCTATCGTTCAATCTTATTCTCCTTGCGTATCCTTCACTTTATGTACTACATAGTGCAGCTGCATCTAGCTGCAAGTATTAATTATAAAGCATTTCCATATCCCACGCAAGTTAATTTCCTATTAACAAAAGGGCAGTCCCACCGTTATCCGGCAGAACCGCCCTTGTAAAGCGAACAAATTATACAATTAGTTGTTTCTGGCTTCTTCCATAGCCTTTTCACCATTTGCCTGTGCATCCTTCAGGGCAGTGTCGATATCCTTCTCACCGCTGAATACAAGGTCAAGCTGATCTCCGAGAGCGTCGAGGGCATTGATGCCGCCGATGTTTCTTGTTCCCTGGAAACCACGATCCATGCAGTCAAAGCAGAGCTGCTTGATCGGTTTTTCTTTTAATACTTCGGCAAATACCGGATCCTTCTCTGCAGACTTACGAACCGGGATGTAACCTGTCTGAGCTGCAAAATATGCGGTATTCTCTGTCTTTGTTAAGAACTTTAAATACAGCCAGCTTGCTTCCTTCTCGGCATCGCTTCCTACGTTAAAGGCTGCAACGTTTGTACCATAGTATAACTGATCGTCTGTCTTATGTGCCGGAAGTGCAGCTGCTTTGATCGTGATCCCTTCCATTGTGCCGCTCTCAATATACGGAAGTGCAGATGTGGAAGCTACACACATAGCAGCACGTCCCTGCTGTACCGGAACATTGGCGTTCTTATCTTCGCCTGCAAATCTTGCACTCTTATTCTGGAACATGCTGTTAAGGAACTCAATTGCCTCTTTTGTCTCCGGTGTATCAAAATACAGCTCGTTTGTCTCCTCGTTCATGGTTGCACCGCCTGCCTGCTTTAACCACGGAGCGATATCGGTAGACAGGTTGTTGGCAAATACGATGCCGTATACATCCGGCTCACCATCACCATCTGTATCCTTTGTGAGCTTTTCAGCTGCATCTGCCCATTCTTCCCATGTAGTCGGAACCTCAATGCCGGCCTCCTGGAACATTCCTTCATTATAGTAAAGAACCATCATGCTCTTGTTTAACGGCATTGCATACTGAGCGTCTCCCCAGATACAATCATCCATAAACATTGCCGGGAAATCAGCCTTATCTTCGGCAGTAAGACCGATCTCGCTGTCATTGATATATGGTGTCAGATCTAATGCCAGTCCCTTGTCTACATACCAGGAAAGACGGTTGGAATATACCTGAGAAAGGTTCGGAAGCTGTTTTGCCTTTGCGGATGCCATCAGCTTGTCGAACAGATCCAGATATCCGCCCTGATTCACCATGTTGACCTTGATGTTCGGATACTCCTTCATGAAGTCATCTGTGATCTTCTGAAGTGCCTCCTCGTTGACACCGTTCATTGCATGCCAGAAGCTTATCTCTACATTCTCTCCTTTTGCTTCTTCAGTGGCTGCCTCTGTAGCTGCCTCTGTAGCTGCTTCCGTAGCTGCTTCTGTCTGCGGTGCCGGTGTTTCAGCCGGCTTGGATGTACCGCATGCTGTCAGAGAAACAGCCAATGCGCCTGCTAAAACAGCGCTTAATACTTTTTTCATTTTACTCTCCTCCTGAGTATTAAATAGAATTTATAAATTCGGCTCACGCCGGATCTATCAAACGTATGTTACCCCTTCAGCCCGGTCCTGCTCACTCCCTGAATAATATACTTCTGCGTGAACAGATAGACCATCAGCGTCGGCGATATGATCAGCAGCGAAAATGCCATCAGGGTATTATAGCTGACTCCTGCCTCGGTGGAAAAATAGGCAAGTCCCACCGGAAGCGTTCTCATATCCTTGGAATTGGTCGCGATCAACGGCCAGAGATACGCATTCCAGCTATTGATCACCTTTAACAGGGCTATGGACACGATAGTCGGCCGCGACATCGGCACCATGACGGTAAGCAGGTAGCGAAAATCCCCACAGCCGTCCATCCGCGCCGCCTTATAGTAAGATTCAGGAATAGACGCAAACTGCTGCCGCAGCAAAAAAATGGAAAACACGCTGGCTCCCCATGGAGCGATCAATGCCTTATAGGAATTTATCCAGCCTAATTTTGCAAGTGTCACGAAATTCGGAATTACCAGAATTTCTCCGGGAACCATCATCGTCGCGACCAGAAGGATAAACAATATGTTTTTCCCTTTAAACTCCAACCTTGCGAAGGCGAAAGCCGCCAGTATCGTAGTTATCAGCTCGCAGGAAGTAATACATACCGTTACGATCATACTGTTCCGGAAATATTTAAAAAACGGGACCGCGTGAAATGCCTCACGGTAATTTTCCCACTGGATCCGGGAAGGGATCCATTTGGGAGGCATCTGTAAGACCTCCTTAGACGGCTTGATGGAGGTAAGGAGCATCCACACAAAGGGAAGCAGGATAAATGCCGCCCCCATGATCAGAATCAGATAGACTACGATTTTTCCAAAAGCTTTTCCAAAGCGTTCTCTCATTACTCCTCCCTCCTTTCTTCCCAGCGCCGCTTCAGTCTGACTGCCGCAAACTGGAACAGCGTGATCAGAAGGATGATCAGGAACAAAACGAATGAGGCCGCCGCTGCCGATGCAAATTCCCAATGGCGGTAGAATTTTGTAAATATGTAATACACGATCGTCAGGCCGCTGTTTAACGGGCCCGGCTGATTGGAATACATTACGTACACCTCATCGAAGGTCTTAAAGATATCGATGATCGTTGTGACCGACAAAAAGAAGATCGTCGGTCTAAGGAAGGGGATCGTGACATAGAAAAAGCGCCGAAGGGCTCCTGCACCATCAATGCAGGCCGCCTGATAATACTGCTTGTCGATCCCTTGAAGTCCGGCAAGAAAGATGATCACCCGGTATCCCAGTCCCTTCCAGACACTTAACACCACCAAGATCGGGATCGTCATCTTCGGATTGGTAAGCCATGCCACCTTGCTGATCCCAAATACCGCAAGGATACTGTTTATCAGACCATAATCCTTATTTAACATCCATGCCCATACGATGGAAACAGCCACCATGGAGGTTACAAAGGGCAGAAAATATATACTCTGAAAAATCTTTCTGCAATGGATGTTCAGATTCAGCAGCACCGCAAATACAAGGGATACCAGTATTGAAAGCGGAGCGGCAAACAAGGTCAGGACACATGTATTTTTTATGGCAAGGATAAAATCCGAGTCATGGAACAGGTTTGAGAAATTATTGAACCCCCACTCGTAGACCACATCCTCCAGATAGTCAAAATCCGTATAAAAGCCCATAAGGAAGGACTTGATGATCGGATAGATCTGAAACACCCCCAGCACCAAAAGAGCCGGGAATAAATAAAGCCATGCCTTGGAAAAATACTTATTTTTCATTTTCCCTTATCTCCTCCGGAAACAGATACGCCTTCTTTGCTTTCAGGTTCAGGTGATCCCCGAGCTTGTAATCATGATCCCAGCTTAAGCAGGCGGTAAGAGATATCCCTCCCTTAAGCAGCTTGAGATAGACCTCTTTTCCCAGTGTCTGGATCGCAACGACCTCCCCACTCATCTGTCCGCCCTCCTGCGTGACAAGGATATCCTCCGGGCGGATGCCCAGTATTCCCTGCTCTCCGCAGCTTCCGCAGCAGATCATCTCCAGCCCTTCAAAATTCCAGTCCCTGTTTTCCGGCACGACAAGCCTTTCGTTTTCCTTTCGGCAGGGAATGAAATTGATCGGCGGATTCCCGAGGAAACCGGCAACAAACTGATTTGCCGGAAAACGATACATGTTCTGCGGGGTATCGTATTGCTGCAGCTCTCCGCGGTTCATCAGGAGGATCCTGTCGGAGATACTCATTGCCTCCTCCTGATCGTGGGTCACAAATATGGTCGTGATCTTAAGCTTCTGCTGCAGAGCCCTGATATCGTTTCTAAGCTCGATCCGAAGCCGGGCATCCAGATTGGAAAACGGCTCATCAAGAAGCAGCAGCTTCGGCTCCTTCACAAGGGCGCGGGCGATGGCAACGCGCTGCTGCTGTCCGCCGGATAACTGGGCGGGTTTTCTTTTCAGATATTCGGTGATTTTCATCATTTCCGCCGCAGCTCGCATCTTTTCCATCCGCTCTGCCTTTGGGATCCAGCGCATCCTGAGGGGAAACATAATATTTTCAGCCACGGTCATGTGCGGATACAGAGCATAGTTCTGAAATACCATCCCGATATCCCGCTTCTCCGCTTCCACACCTGCCATGGATTTCCCATCAAAAAAAATATCCCCATCCGTCGGTATCTCCAGACCGGCTACCATGGACAGGGTCGTACTCTTTCCACAGCCGGAGGGGCCCAGTAAACATACCATTTCCCCATCATTGATCGTGATATCCATATCCTTAACCGCTGTGGTATTCTTAAATTTTTTAGTTATGTGCTCGAATCGAATTTGCATTTTACACCTTATATATTTTTATTCAAACGAATATTTGCTGCCTGCTCATAACGCAACCTTCATTATAGTTTTGTTTCTATAAAAATACAAATTGTAATTATTGATTAACTATATGCTCTGTATTCAAAAAAACTATAGCAATTTTTACAATTAACGCCTATAATGATTATTTACCATTTCCACGGAGGTTTTTACATGTATTATCATTTTACGGATATCAACAGATCCATCACGGCGCTCACCAGCTCCATTCTGTCCCATTACGGCGTATCTCCGGTAAATCCCACGCTTCCGGATGCAGACCGTATTCTCCGATCGGCTCCGCGAAATATCGTCCTGATCCTCCTCGATGGCCTCGGTTATCCTATCCTGACCCGGCACCTTCCGGAGGGCTCCTTTTTGCGCCGACGGCTTTCCAAAACCCTAAGCTCTGTATTTCCTCCGACTACAGCTGCGGCTGCAACTGCGTTGGAAAGCGGGCTCTATCCATCCCAAAGCGGCTGGCTTGGCTGGAGCATTTACTGGCCACCTCTCAACAAAAATATCGCTCTGTATCCAAACACCGATGATGCCGGAGCCCCGGCAGCTCCCTTTCATGTTGGACGCACCATGCTTAAAACACCTTCTTTTTTAAAGCAGGTTCAGGAGTCTGCCCATATTCCCTCCTTTTCCGTGTCCGCAAAGGGAGATCTTCCTGCCGCAACGTTGGATGAGCTGACTGCCCATATCAAAGCCGTTACAAACCGCCCCGGTCCTCATTTGATCTATGCTTATCTAAATGAACCGGATCATACGCTGCATAAAGAGGGCTGCCGATCCGAAAACGTGCACCTGTTTTTGCAAAAAGCAGATTATGATTTCCGGCAGCTGGCTGCTGACTGTCCCGATACACTTTTCCTTCTGACTGCTGACCATGGCTTTACCGATGTAGACGGCATTTGTCTGGAGGATGCTCCCGCTCTTATGAAGACTCTCGTGCGTCCTCCCTCCATCGAGCCCAGGGCATTAAACTTCTTCCTCCGCCCCGGTACGGAAGAAGCATTTCTGCAAAGCTTCACCCGCTTTACAGAAAATACCTATACCCTCTATACAAAAAAAGAGGCCCTGAGCCGAAATCTGTTCGGCCCGGGACCTGTTCACCCGCAGCTGACTGGGATGCTGGGAGATTATCTTGCGGTTGCAACAACACCGCTCACCCTGTTTCCCAATCGTTCTTATATGAATTCCATGATCGCCACCCACGGGGGAATGACACCGGAGGAGCTGACGGTTCCGTTTATCTGCTGGAGAAGCGATATCGTCAGCTAGGAGATCCTCCCTTTGCTGCTTGTTGTTTGTATGCATGCTGTCTATCTCTATGCTATTTTCGGATCAGGCTGAAAGCACGTTCTCTTTCCCGTGCAAACAACCCGTCTACCGGAAGCTCCAGCCCGTTTTCCTGGAGCATCTCTGTGAGTACCTCCATGAGAACGCCCTTTCCTTCCGCAAGATGAACGGTTTTCAGTACACCGTCTATTTCTCTGCCGCTGAATTCCCCACCCCATTCTCCGCGGCAGGTATATTTTACGCCGCAGCTTGGGCTGCCATCGATTCCAAGAACACCGATGACCTGAAATTCCTCCGGATGGGAAACATATTCCTTCAGCTGCAGGATCACCGGTTCTAAAAGCTTGCGGCATCTGCTGCGGTAGAAAATATTATCAAACTGCTCCCATGTATGGCCCCATCTGCACGGGCCATACATGATGAACTCCGGACAGGGGAGCTGCAGGATCTGGATCCCGGAGCCGATCGCCTCCTTCAGTATATCCTGTCGCAGCGCCTCCTCGGCCCTGATCGATTCTTCCTTAAACCGCTTGACCTTTGACGCTGTGTTTAAAAGACAATGGCTCACAACAAGGATCTTTTTCATCTCAAACTCCTCAATATCCTTTCTTTTGATTCGATCTTTTGATTATTGTTTTTCAACCTCCTGCGGTCTGTTCTTTAAAGTAACCTGAACCTGACGTTCCACATAGGCTCCATCCTGAAGGGACTGTACGGTGAGGGTTACTGTTGTTCCGGCCTTATAATAGGTAAGAAGATTGCTCAGATCCGCATTCGTGCGAACGGTTTCTCCATCTAACTTTGTAATGATGTCTTTCTCATGAAGATCAGATTCAGATGCTGCGGAATCTTCTGTGATCTTGTATACATAGACACCCTCCGGCATTCCGTAAAGCTGTGCCATAGAGGAATCGATGTTCTGGATCTGAATTCCCAGATATCCCTGTTCTGCTTCAGCAACCTCGACCTTTGTGGTGCGTGTCTTTAAATCATCAATAATGCTCTTTACATTGGAGATCGGGATCGCATAGCCGACACCTTCTACCTGGGCACTTGCATACTTTGCTTCATTGATACCGATGACCTCGCCCTGGGCGTTTAAAAGTGCTCCGCCGCTGTTGCCGGGATTGATGGCTGCATCTGTCTGAATCACGTTTTTCTTTACGTTGTCAACAGTGATCTCACGATTCAGCGCACTTACATGTCCGACGGTTACGCTCTGACCGAGTCCCAGCGCATTGCCGATGGCGATCACACCCTGACCCATCTTAAGTGCATCGGAATCTCCCAAGCTTGCTGCCTTGATCTGTGCCTTGGTATCCGCAGAGATCTTATCCAGCGGAATTGCGATCACGGCCAGATCCGACTCGGAATCGGTGCCCTTAATGGCTGCATCCACTGTGCTCTGGTCGATAAAAGTAACCGAAAGGCTTGTGGCATCTTCGATCACATGGTTGTTTGTTACAACCAGAAGCTCGCTCTCATTCTCGCCGACGATGATACCGGAGCCGCTGCTCGGTACTTCGTACGTTTGTGACTGACCAAACCATGAATTTCCTTTATAGAGCATAGTGTTCGTAATCGCTACTACACTCGGCATAACTGCATCCACGATAGGAGAAACATCCTCGATCACCGTTCCGTTGTTCTGGGTAGATGTCTGAGAAGCTGCCTGTACGGTCGGGGTCTGGGCCAGTGCGCCCTGTGTTTGTGTCTGGGACGGGAACAAAAGCTCTGCTCCGCGGTTGACACCAAACATGGTTCCACCTGCTACTGCTCCGAATACAACTGCCGCGGCTGTTACCAGAGCAGCACTCCTCATAAAGGAATTTTTCTTGTGAGGCTTGTGTGTCTGCTCACTCTGCTGACCGTTAGCTGTGGTGCTGTAGGGATACGGCTTCATGCGCAAGTCCTGATACTGATCATCCTTGTGCATGCTCTGACCGTAGCCCGGACGCTGCTGGCCATAATTCGGATCTGACTGACCAAACGGGGTGCCGTTCTGGCTTCCCTGAGATGTTTGGCTGTAGCTCTGACCTCCCTGAGATGTCTGATTATAGCTGCGGTTTTCTGTTACCGGCTGGCTGTAGGTCTGACTTCCCTGTGGGTTCTGGCTGTAGCTGCGGTTTTCTGTTGCCGGCTGGCTGTAATTCTGCCCTTCCTGTGATGTCTGGTTATAGCTGCGGTTCTCTGTTACCGGCTGGCTGTAGCTCTGACTTTCCTGTGCGTTCTGGCTATAGCTGCGGTTCTCTGCACCCGGCTGGCTTACGCTCTGATCGCCCTGAGATGACTGGCTGTTTTCTGTGTTATAAGTATCTGTTGTTCTTTGATTTTCTTTATCTTCCCATTTATCGTCATACATAATCTTTTTCCTCCTGCTATTATAAAAGAACGAATCTTTTTCCTTTTGATAGGCTCAGTCTATCACCCATTTGTGATGAATCTGTGATAACTTCGTAATCTATTTGTGAAAAAGAAAATAGCAATACGGATAATAAAGCAGACGTTCACATTCCACCTGTATTTTGCTGCCTTTACGCTCCGAGAATCGCCGAAAGACCAAAGTAGATCAGCACGATAATACCGAGCACGATCCGGTAATAGCCAAAGAAACGGAAATCATGGTTTCTTACATATCCTAACAGGAATTTGATGGAGTACATGGATACGATAAAGGCAATCAGCGTTGCCGAAATCAGGAAGAAAAACTCCATGGCCGTAAATGCCAGTCCATAATGAATGACCTTTAACAGGCTGGCTCCAAACATGACAGGGATGCCAAGGAAAAAGCTGAACTCGGATGCTGCTGTTCGGGAGCAGCCTAAAAGCATGGCTCCGAGGATCGTAGCTCCGGATCTCGAGGTTCCGGGGATCAAGGCCAGCAGCTGGAACAATCCGATATAGAATGCATTCCTGTAGCTGATCTGTGACACCTTTTTGATCGGGAACTCCACAAACTGATTGTGTTTCTCTAAAACGATAAATAAAATACCATAAATGATCAGCATGGCGGCAACTACATAAGGGTTATACAGATAGGTGTCAAGGATCTCGTCTAAAAGGATCCCTACCACCGCTGCCGGAAGACATGCGAAAATGATCTTAAACCATAAGTGCCATGTAGCCCGTCTCTGTGCATCCTTCTTTCCGGGATCCCACGGATTCAGCTTCCGGAAATATAATACAACAACTGCCATGATGGCGCCCAGCTGGATCACTACGCGGAATACGTTCATAAAATTCTCTGAGGCATCGAGATGGACGATGTTTTCAACTAAGATCAGATGTCCGGTGCTGCTGATCGGGATCCACTCTGTAAATCCCTCTACGATACCGAAAACAATTATTTTTAAAAATTCGATCACTGCGCTCATTTTATTCTCCTATATTTTCAATCTGCCAGTCGATGGGTTCCAGTCCGTTAGCTATCAGAAATTTGTTCGTCCGGCTAAAGGGACGGCTTCCGAAAAAGCCTCTGTATGCCGACAGCGGGCTCGGGTGTGGGGACTCAAGGATCAGATGCTTCGGATTATTCAGCATAGCCTTCTTCATCTGCGCCGGTCTTCCCCATAAAAGAAAGACGATAGGCCGATCCTGTTCATTTAATATCCGGATCGCCGCATTCGTAAATTCCTCCCATCCGATATTCTTATGAGAGTTTGCCGCATGGGCACGGACAGTAAGTACCGTATTCAGAAGCAGAACACCCTGATCTGCCCATTTTTTCAGATACCCGTTGTTCGGAATATAGCAGCCGCAGTCCTCATGGAGTTCCTGATAAATATTCACGAGGGATGGCGGTATTGCTACATCCGGCTTAACCGAAAAGCAAAGACCATGGGCCTGCCCCGGCTCATGATACGGGTCCTGCCCAAGGATCACGACCCGCACCCGTTCCGGCGGCGTGAGGGAAAAAGCGTGGAATACGTCCGCCTCCGGCGGAAAAACGGCCGTGTGCGCGTAAGCGTCCGCGACCTTTTTTTGCAGCTCCTCAAAGTACGGTGCGTGCAGCTCCTTTTCCAGCAGCGGCACCCACGCGCCGAGCGCTTTCAGATCCGGCATGGCAAAGCCTCCCTGTCCCTTATTTTATTATAGTATATCCGCACGGAAACGGAAACTCAAGCGCGGCGTGCGCATAGAGTGTCGGGAGGTGATGTTTTTGGAGATCCATGTGGTAAAACGCGGCGATACACTCTACTCGGTCGGAAGGATGCACGGCGTTGCGCCGGGACTGATCGCCCGTTACAACG
>OIZE01001344.1_pt1 | contig 15491 bp, 15 predicted proteins | sample 1588421 | NCBI WGS metagenome assembly OIZE01 (sample SAMN03283251) | human gut metagenome | biome: human-associated habitat; material: feces | host: Homo sapiens | place: USA | collected 2013 | reverse complement strand
CTATCATGGATGCTGCTACTGCTGGTCATGTTCTGGCGTGGGGTCTCATTCGTAACCCTGTGACGCTGGCTGCTCAGCCCCGTGAAGTTCTGACTGGTGACCAGTTTATTGTTCGGGCGAACACGATGAACATTCGTCTGAATGACCATCCGACTATCTAACAAAAAGAGTCGGGTATGTGAATAAGCCCGCTGAGGTAATTTATTTATGCGTTCGTATATGAACACAGTAAATAGTTTTGAAGTAAACTCTCTTCCAGTTAATGCTGGTACATTGAGACCCGGCGGGCTTACTTCAGAACATGAGTCCTCTTTCTGGATACTGGGAGAGGACTATTCTTTTAATGAAGAAGTTTCTTTCTACGCCGGTTCAGTTACTGGATTAAATGGTTCAGTTAACATTGAAGAAGATGTAAGTGTAAGCGCAAGTGACAGAGTAATTTGGGGACCTCATAATACTCTTGATACGTCATCCGAGTTTACTTTGTGGGCCGACATGAAGTATGGTACTTCAGCAGGTATTGAACCTGAAGCTGAAGTTAATGTGCATCCTGTTATGAAGTGGAGACCCCAGGCTGGAAGTATTTCTTTTGAGCCTGTTGCACGATTCTTCTCTGACATGGATAACCTTTTTGGTTCTATCTTTCCGTTCCTTAACGAGAGTACGGAACTTGATATTCCTGCAAAGATGATTTGGGGACCAGAACAAAATGTAGACCCGAATGTTTCTCTTGAACCTCATGCTAATGTTATATGGGGTCCGCAGCAGGATATTGTAGACCATAAAGTTTCAGTTGCTCCACAACCCAATGTTATCTTTGGACCTTCACACGATTGGCAGCCTGATGCAGAGTTTGACGCTCAAATGCTTCGTGTTATATGGAGAAATGTTGACGTTGAAAATGAAGTCAGTGTATTCTGTCCGATGATACGGCAGATAGGTAGAGCTGTTGACATTGAAGAGGAAGTAGCTCTGTGGTTGAGAGACTGGTCTGATGCTGATGAAGATGTAGTAAGTGTTGACATAAAGAATTATACGGGCATGCTTGTTGATCTTTGGGTAAAGATGTACTTTTATCCAATTAATAACACAAGTGGAATGGATGCCTGTGTAACAATAAAACGTCCTATCTTTGTAGAAAAGATTGAGAATGTTGCTGAAGTTGTAAGTTCTGCTTTTATAAAGAAGTGGGTTCAGTACATTGGTGCTGAAGCAGAAAACTTCTTTGCTCCTGTAGTTGGAGTGACAGCAGATGTTGGTATAGGTAATATTGCTATTGCTACCATGTCTGGTTGTCTTGTTATGAAAAATAATGGTACAGTAATTGCTAACAATGCTAACGATGGAAGTGAAAAAGATTCCGTTACTATTGGTGGTGATGTGTACGTTAATGGATATCTGAAGCTTCAACTTCACACTAAAGATTGTCCTGTTTATCCTTAATAATAAAATGAAAAAAGAGGGTTGAAAAAAAGTTATGAGTATGAAATTTAAGAATAATGCTGGTAGCAAACTTGCAGATGTTCTTACATCTGATGCTACTACTATTACAGTTCTTACTGGTACTGGTGCTAATTTTCCTAGCATTAGTTCTGATAAGGATTACTTTCATGCGACCATTGTTGGGGATAATGGGGACATGGAAATTGTACGAGTAACTGCTGTAAGTGGAGATACTCTTACAGTTATTCGTGCACAAGAAGATACTACTGCCAAAGAATGGCCTGCTAATACTCGTATTGAGAACAGGATTACTGCTGAGTTTCTTAATCAGGTAGCTACTGGTGATACTATTAAGTTTGACCAGAAGACTATTAAGACTAACGAAGAAGGTGTGTCTGCCGTTGACCCGAGTGAAGTGTACGGTATTGCAAGTAAAGATAAACTTGGTGTTGTAAAAGTAGACAAAAGTACTATTTCTATTTCTGATGATGGTACTATCAGTGTAGCAAATGGTGTAGAAGTAGATGACATTACCATTAAAAAGAATGAGACTGGTGTTATTTCTGTAAAACCGGAAGGTATTATTGACAATAATACTGTAGTTCTTGACAAAGATGGAAAGATAAGTACAAAGAGTATCCCGTTCGACGGTGGGTCTCTTGTAACTCTTATTGCTACTTCTTTGTATCCCAATTTCCCGCACATTGATGAAGAAATTCCGACAGGTTCTGGTAAAAATGTTATTGCTACGTTGAGCGATGACTCTATTACAAAGACGTGGGTTGGTAAAGAGTTTTGTCACTTTGATGGTCAGGATATTGTTTTCGACACCCCGGGGTTTTATAAAGTAGCTGTTGAATGGGGTAATGCTCCGTTGGAAGGACATAAAAACTATGATATGTCTTACAACATTGCACAAAAGAATCCTGAACACGAAGACTACAATATCATTGTTACTCAGTCTGGAGAAGTAGATTCTGACATTGACACGTGGAATTACACTACCTTTGACCGAATTATCGATGCACAGGTTGGAACACGAATTCGTACTTGGGTATACATTCCTATTCCGGAAGATAACAGTAATCAAATACAAACTGTGAAATTTTCCATGCAGGTGTTCAAGTATCCTGTTACCAATGAGTATCAGATAAATTCTTCAGAATTGAATGTATACTATGTCGAAAATATTAATGTCCCCAATCCTACTAGCTCACCTAATGTTTTTGATACCGGAAGTTTAGCTACTGGCACTGATGTTTACACGGGTACTGCTTTTACGAGAAAAACAGACGATGGATACATTGAGATTCTTGAGTCTGGTTTATACGTAATGGTACATTCTGTGCTTGTTAATATTAATAGCGGTGATACTAATACGTATGATATACCTCATGGTATTGCTTTTGTACGTGACGGCGGTAGTGCCATTGATATGATTTGTCAGTCTACTGTTACTGTACGCAATAACCAGACACTTTCTGATTCTAGTGATTCTACAGGTTTGGTGTATCTTACAAAAGGTGATATTATAGCCCCATTTGTTTATGGTCCTACTAATATATACAACCACATTAAGTTGTTATATTCTGGACTTAGAATCGTAAAGCTTGCTTCTTCTTCTCAGATTACGCATAACCATAGTGCGTATAAAACTATTACTCTTACCAACGAAGATAACATTGACAATCTTAAACCTGGTAGTTATTATTGTCCTACAGGAGTAATTCCACAGGGAACACATAGTACCACTGACACTGATTGGGTATTGGTGGTATTTGGAGATGGGGAGGTAGTAAATAATTCTTTTAAACAGGTCATGTATACTTCGCATGATTCTATTAGAATAAAAGAGAGAGAGTACGACTCTGGTTGGACTACTTGGGGTGGGTCATTCTCGTTGGCTACTACTGGTGTAAATGGGGTTCTTAGGCTTGCTACGCAAGAACAAGTTACTGCTGGTACGGAAGCTGGTGCGTACGCTGTAACTCCTGCTCTTGCTAAAGCTGCTATAGAAACATTTGCTCCTACAATTGTTAACAACACTATCAATTCTTCTGAAAGTACTTTGCATCAGACTATTCAGAATATGATAGATGCTTCTACTCCTGAAGTAACTCCTGAATCTTTTACTGGTATTCTTCCCATTGCTAAGGGCGGTACTGGTAACGCCACTGGTAATGCTACTACTGCTACTAAGTTGGCTACTGCAAGAACTATCACAGTAGCAGGAGACGCAACTGGTTCTGCATCATTTGATGGTAGTGCAAATGCTACTATTACAGTAGATGTAGTTAATGCTACTAATGCTGTTAATGCAACCAACGCTACTACTGCTACTAAGTGGTCTGGTGCTACTAAGTACGTATCTACTGCGGCTGCGTCTGGTGGAGTTAATGGAGATATTTGGTTTCAATATATTTAAAGTGGAGATTTTAATATATGTCGTTGGCGTGTAATGTTTCTTCTACGTGGAGAACTGCTAACGTAACTTATGCGAACGTGTCTTCTACATGGAGGCACGTTCCTCAAGTATACGTGAATATTAGTGGTACTTGGCGTCCAGTGTGGAGTTATTACTGGAATCCACTAGGATGGGGTGCATGTAGTGCTACGTGTGGTGGTGGGATACAGTATCAAACTGTGAACTGTACACGGCATGATGGAACTGTCTGGGATGCAGGAGTGTGTAATGCACTGATTGGTGCTAATCCTTATCCTACCTCTCAAGCTTGTAACACACACAGTTGTGCTACTTGTTATTATGCATCAGGCATGAATTATACTGTATGGGGACTTACTGATAGTCCTACTGTATATCCTGCTGGTGTGTACATTAATAAAAGTTTAGTCTGTTCTCTCACAGATACTAGTTTCAACAGTACACAGACTCAATGTGGAATTTACAGCAGAGGTGCACTCCGTAATTCTAGTGCTCGAGTACGACACTATGAGGTGTGCTATTAATAGCATATTTCATAATATCTGTACGTACCACCATCTAACGATAACGTATCGCGCAATGTACCACGTGTGCAAGTTACGCCATCGTTACATACTACAGTAGTAGTATTCGCTGCCGAGTCACTTGTGTAAGCCTCAGAATAATACTGCATATTAACACCATCTCGACTAATGGCAATTCCGTTTACTGTTGGCAGCAACATTACTAACCAGCATTGATTAGGATACGTATAATAACAAGTAGCACAACTGTGTGTGTTACAAGAAAAGAAAAAAGATAGGAGTAAATTTGTGCTTTATGTAAATGTTAGTGGTGCTTGGAAACAAGTACAAGATGTTCAAGTTAACGTGGGGGGGGGGTACAAACAGGTACCTCAAATATATGTTAACGTAAACGGCACGTGGAAACCTTTGTTTTCATTTAGTTGGGAACAGGGAAGTTGGAGTGAGTGTAGTGCTACGTGTGGTGGTGGGACTCAGCAAAGAACTGTGCGTTGTAAAAGAAACGACGGTACTTACTGGCCCGACTCCGTTTGTAGTTCTGTAGGTACAAAGCCTGAAACTACCCAATCCTGTAACACCCAGGATTGCACGCCGTCTAAAGTTTGTAAATTTATATTTAAAAATACTTACTTTAGATGGATATATGATGAAGATTTGAATAAATGGTCGTATGATATTTCCGTTAGTGGTGTTACTAAATGTTGTACAGCTTGGTTTAATATAGACATGTCTGATACTGGAATAAAAACTTCGGAGTGGATATATACTAAAGGTGAATTACAATTCGGTGCTATAGCATATGATGCTACTTACGAAGTTTGTATGACTCCAGTATAAAATATCTAGCGTGGAGTAAGACATATATCATATACATAAGCACAAGATGCAATAATATGTGGTCCTTGATATAAATCACCTACTGATGCATCGTACCATTTGTTAGATATTTTAAATCCACAAGTAATGGGCTTATTGTACTTTGGTACTATACATTGTGTTTCACCACCGTACATAAAAACATATTGAGTTCCTTGAGTACATACTCCCGTCAGAACATCACTATAATCTGGATAAAATTGTAACCTACAATTTGTGCAATCCTGGGTGTTACAGGACTGGGTAGTAAATTATTTTAAATATTTTTAACTTTTTCATGTTTACCCCTTGACAAAATTGATATAGTTTTTACTATATTATCAAGTAAAAAGCTCATAGTTTTTTACCCTTTTGATGAAACAGATATTATTTTTTTAAAAATTTAATCTAATAAGTAAAGGAGTACAAGTCATGCTTGAAGGTATGATTAGTGCTACTGAACATAAGGCAGACGATGGCAATAAGCATTACACTGCCGAATTTGAAACAACTAACAATAGTGGGGATACTACTATGAATGATATTGCTGGACTTCTCGCTCTGATGCAGGGTAACAAGGGTATGGACCTTCCTGGTCTTCTTGCTCTCTGTAAGGAAAAGGGCTACGACCGTGGTTGGGGCGGAGAAGGTATGTTCCTGTTTGTCTTCCTGATTCTGTTCCTGTTTGCCGGTAACGGCTGGAACGGTCTGAATCGTGGACAGCAGGCTGACTTTGCGGCTATGGCTGGCAATAACTGTCAGGAAATCATTGGCATCCACGACCGTATTTCTGCGGCGCAGGCTGTCAGTACGAATGGTTTCCAGCAGCTCCAGACGTGGCTGTGTGAGTCCATTGCCAATGTGACGAATTCCATCCGCAATCAGGGGGACCGTGCGGTTGAAGCTACCCGTAACGTTGGTGATACGGTTCGTGATTGCTGCTGCCAGCTCTCGAACATGCTGTCTACTCTGAATTGCAAGGTAGATGGTGTGAGTCGTGATATTCGTGAATCCACTAGCCTCATTAATGCCAAGATTGAACTGGAAGCTCTGAAGCAGGAAAATGCTCGGGCTGCTATGGAATGTCGTATTACTCAGAGTCAGAAGGATTGCTGCTGTGAACTGAATCATAGGTTCGACCAGCTTGAGTGCACGATTAGCACGAATCGTCTGGCTGATGAGAATGCTCGCCTTGCTCGTGAGAACGAAGCTCTGAAGGACACTCTGCGCGGTGACCGGATTGCCGATGCGGCTGTTAGTCGTCTTGAACGTTTTGCTGTAAATCATTATACTCCTACTCGTACTGCTGCTTCTACTCCTGCTGCTGCGTAATACTAACACAGGCAGGTAGAGTATGAATCAGTTTTCTGCTTTTAAGATGGTTCCTATGGAAATGGATGAAGCTCCTGAAAAGGAAGACTTTATCCACGACCCTCTTGCTAGAGTTGAAGATGAGTTCGATGGTTGGTGCAACTATAAAAAGATGTACAAAGAACACAACCAGGAACGTTATCGTATAGCTTCTAAACAGGAGTTTGGACATCTGATTATGGCGGTTGAAGATTTCCTGCATGAAATACAGAAGCATGCACCTGATGCTGAAGAAGCAGCAGAGTTTAATAAGATGTTGACTGCGTTTACCATGCGTGGAATATAAAAAAGTTTTTGTTAAAAAAGTACTTGACTTAGCATTTGTTAAGTCATACTTATAAGTGGCACGAGAGAGGTAAGTACGTGAAAGATAATTACTTCTCTTGTGCCACTCTCATTTGTACGTAAAATACGAGAGTAAAAAAGTTTTTTAATTATGGCAAAAGTACTATTCACTAACAACGCTACGACAACTCTGTTGGCTCCTGTGGATTCAGAAGCTACAACTTTTTCTGTAGCTGCTGGTACTGGGGTACTATTTCCTGAAGCTAACATTGGAAAAGAAGAACACTTTTACTGTACTCTTATTTCAAAGAGTGGAAACTTTGAGATAGTAAAAGTTACTTCGCGTGTAGAAGATAGGTTTACTTGTGTTCGTGGAGTAGAAGATACAGAGCCTCGTTCTTTTTCTCAAGGTGACATTGTAGAACTTCGTCTTACTGCTGGTGGTCTTAACTGGATAGCAGACCGAATGGCAAAGATAGAAAATCAATTTGGTTTTAATGATGATGGATTTACTCCTTCTGACCAGTTTGTACTTTCTATTGTAAACCATCCCAGGTTTAAACATGCTAGTAAACATGCTACTTCTGGTACCGACCATGTAACTCCTGTGTCTATTGGTGGTGCTAATGGAGATGCCAGTGGTAATGCTATCAATGCTAATCAGTGGAACGGAAGTGCGCAATTTCGTTCTTCAGCAGCTCCGTCTACTTCTGCTGGTAAAGTAAATGATGTTTGGTTTCAGTGGTTGTAATAACAAAAAAGAAACAAAAGGAAAGATAGAAAACTATGAGTGACTACATTCTTAATTGGTCTGACGGAATTGGCAGAGTGTCTGCTGGTTCGTATCTGTATGATGTAACTGAAAAGCCTGAAGTCGGATTCGACTTTGATGCTTTGTATTTTGAAACTCCTACCAACATGAACATGAAGATTATTGGTGGAGAACAGTTTGTTCTGACTGAAGAAGAACAGCAGAAGTGTAAGGCTTACTGTGATGCGTTCTATCAGTCCGATGATTTCAAGGTTCTTGCTATCGAACCTGAGCTTAAAATCTTTAAGGGGTTTATGAAGCGTGGCGAGTGTAGGACTGCTGGTTACGAAGAAGTGAATCCTGAACTTGGACTTTCTATTCCTAATTGGCCTGTTGCTAAGCTTGTTAATAATGAGTGGAAGAGGGTAGTTGCCTGTATTACTGAAGAAGGCAGGCTTGTTCTTCTGCCCGGTGGTGACAACCCCAAGTACAATTTCTTCTTTACTGAAGAAGAGTGGGCTGAGCAGCCGAAACCTGAGTTTGCTTCTGACCTGTTTGACTTTAAAGACAAGGTGTGGAAGGATGCTCGTAAGTTTAATGATTCGATGAACCGAGCAACAAGTATTGTTCGTAACATGGCTTCTCGTGAATACGATGAGTTTAACATTGCGTACAATATTGTAGACCCTGTACTGTACATTTATCAGGTTCTCGAAGCTGACAAGTACGTTCAGAATAAAGAGTCTTCTACTCCCTTTGTTGACGCTTCGGTGGCTGCTATGGGTGAACCTACGACAAAAGAAGAATTCGTTAACAGGATTCTTGGTAAGTACGACCCTGAATATCTTACTAAGCTTGGTGCTATTCATGGTAAGATGATTAAGGTTCTTGACCAGCTTAGCCAGTGTGAAACTGTTGCTGACATTGACACTATTATGGAACCGATACTTGCTAATCAGACTGGTTACAACAAGTGGAAGATTCCTGCTGTGGTGGACCCGTATGCCTCTGATGCAGCGTACGTCAGATAATAGGTGGAAACAAGCAGACGCTTACGTAAAGACAGGGACTACTACTTGGACAGTAGTCCCACAGATTTATGTGAAGACTGCTGTTTCTACGTGGAGTCCACTGTACGAATACAAGTGGAATCCTGGTGCTTGGGGTGCTTGTGATAAGCTGTGCGGTGGTGGTACACAAACGCGAGCTGTTCCTTGTGTAGACCAGTCAGGAAGAACAGTACCTGATAGTTACTGCATTAAACATGTAGGTACTAAGCCTATTACTACACAAATGTGTAATACGCAAGTGTGTAATTATTGGGCTCTTGGTGGAGCTGATGACCGTGCAATGTTGTACACATTAACGAGTGATAATAGGTGGAGATGTATTATGGCTCGTGGTGGGGGTGATAGACCGCCTGAATATAATCAGGTTACTGCTCCAGAATTTGCTAATGAAACTGTGTACATGCTGTTTGCTATGACAGATACTAATGGCACTAGCTACAGCGCATCTCTTCAAATGTGTACTACACAAAATGTTTGTACTGACAGAATAGTATACTGGGGTAAGAAAGGTGAATGTGACGGTGGTACTTGGTACTTTACATGGCACATTCCTTCGATGACTATTACTAGGCACAGAGCTACTGGATGGAGACATAGAGACCAGAATCAATGTTCAGGTTGTAGTGGTGCTACTGACAGTGGTTGGGGATATTTGAATTGTGCTAGTGGTGGTCCGAGTTGGGCATACATTCCAATACCTTGGCTGGATTTGTGTCCTGTTGGTTCTGTTGGATAAAGTATAAGTAAAAAACATAATTATGAAAATAGCTCTTACACAATTTGCAGGTATGGCTCCTCGTGTAGCACCGAGGTTGTTGCCTGATAACTTTGCTCAAGAAGCAAACGAAGTAAAGTTGTGGAGCGGAGAGCTTCGTCCTTTTTATGAAGATACAGATGTTGTCGACGTACCAGACGACACAAAGTATATATACAAATGGACGATAAACGAATTTGGCGAATACGGTTTTCTTGTTTTTCCGAATAAGGTTAACATTGTAAAAGGACCTGTGTTTGGAGACGAGAATAACCGTATTCTCATTTCAGGTCTTGAGGGTGGATTACGAATTACAGACACAACAATGGTTAGTTTTGTAAGTACTCCAGAAGGTACTTACGAACCTACTACTGTTAACACTAGTAACTCTTACCTTCTTGGTATTCCTGCTCCTACTGACATTAAGATGACACTAGTAGTAGACGGTTCTACTGCTGATTGTTCTAGTCTTTCTTTTAACGAGACAGCCTGTTTAAATGCTAAAGTTAAACAACTGAATGACATAAAGTATGAAGGAAAGATAGACTGGACTCCTGAAAAAGTAAAGAAGTACATGACTGACGTTGGGTATTCTTCAGTACAAGACTGGTGGAATGCTAACGGAAAAAGTGAAAAAGTTTGTCCGTGGAATGCTCCAGGTTGTTGCTTGATGAATGGATACAAGTATATTACTGGAGATAAAGACTACAGAGAAAATCTTGAATCTCGTACGTATGTAGTAGCTCTTGTGCGAGAATGGTCTGACGGAAAGCTTGACATAGGTAAGACTTCTCAACCTGCTACGTACACAGATGTTGATGGTGTAGAACATCTTACTATTGACGTTGGTACTGGACAGTCAGTTTATTTAAGTAACATTACTGTACCAAAGAATGCGTACAGTGAATGTGGTGTACGAAAAGCTTACGTGTACAGAAGTACAGTAGGTTCAGATGGTACTGCTACTTACGGATACGTTGGTGAGTTTGCTATTAAACCTAACGTGTACACATACGAGTTTACAGATTCTCGTGCTGCTTCCGACGTAGAAGAAAGTGCAGTAAGTCTTGAATGGGATGCACCAGAAAAGAATCTTACTGGTTTGGTTTCGCTGAATAACGGAGTACTTGCTGCGTACAGTGACCAGGATATTTACTTTTCGTATCCGTATCAAGTACATGCTTGGCCTTACACGTACAGAGTAAGCGTAGATTTTCCTATTGTAGGACTTGGTGCTTTTGGTAACACAGTAGTAGTTTGTACTACTGGATGTCCTTCGTTAGTACTTGTGTCTGACCCTGCTGCTGCTACGATGAAGGGTATTCATGACCCATTTCCTTGTCTTTCCGCTGATTCTATTGTGAGTATGGCTAACGGTGTATGTTACGCTAGTACTGGTGGTTTATTGTTTGTTAACAGTACATCACCAAAGTACTTAACTGAATCTCTTATAACGAAAGATGAATGGCGTGATTGGAATCCAGAATCTTTTTGTGCTGCTAGCTACGAAGGTAATTACATAGCTACATCTACTGACCCAAAGAAATATCACGGTCTTATTGTAGATACTACTGACACTACAAAAGGTGTAGTGTCTTTGTACAGATTGGTGTACGGTATATTCTCAGACCCGGAGTCTAACTCTCTTTATTTCGTTACAGGTAAACCAGACGGTGGAAGAAAGATTGTTCTGTTCGATACACCGCAAGACGGTAACGACCAATCATATCGTACATTTAAATGGCGTTCAAAGATATTTCAATCTAACAGTGGTATAGCTACTTTTGCAGCAGCTCGTGTTCGTAATGAATATGAAGGTTACTACAGGAAAATAAAAGTTACCATTTACGAATATAGAACACACACACTCAACAGTGTACCTATGAATACGTATAGTATTAACGGACCTGTTGACATGGAACAAGTTTACGAATTGCTTGATAAAAGTGTGTACATGTATTTTATTTATTATGTAAATGGTGTACCAAGATACACAAAAAAGCTAAAGAACTCTGAACCTTTTAGACTTCCCTCTGGATTTAGGGGAGATGAATTTGAAGTAGAAGTAGAGGGTGAGATGCCTATTCATTCTATCGAACTTGCTACTTCAATGGGAGAGTTGTTGTAATTATGGCTACAACTACATCGAAGTACGCATACCCAGATTTGCCTACAACAGCAGACCGTGGTATGTACGATTATTACTACGACATAGATAGAGTAATTCGTAAGATAGGAACAAGTACAGAAGATATAGACAACGCACTTACTGCTGCCAAGACAAAGCTCGGTGCTTTTGAACAAAAGAACACAGCCATGTCTGATGACATAAATTCTTTGCAGGATAGAGTAGCTGCCGTTGAAGGTAAACTAGATAACGTAATGAAAGTTCTTGAGTATCTGTTGAGTAATTACGGAATGAGACTTCTTAATCTTGAACGTATTTGTTCGTCTATGCCTGTTGTTCATCAGCCCGGTAACTTTGTTCAAATAATTCCTAATACAAATGCTTGGAGTTCTTATTCTGCTTGGCTTGACCCCAATACTCCTACTGGTAATTACAATGGAAAAGATTGGGGTTGGGACAATAACATAACTCCTGGTTCTCTTGTGTTTCCTGATAACATAGATTGGGATAAACTGTTGGAGCAAGCTCGTGGCTGGTAATCTGTTTAACAATGTATTTAGTAATCCGGGTATGTACTGGATGATGAGTGGTCTTCCGTTTATCGGAAGTACTACGTCTGTAGGTACCGGTAGATGGGACGGTTCCAGATGGTCTAACTCTTCCAATCAAACATCTGTTGGTGTTGACACTGGTAATTATTTGTTGAATCAAGTTGCAGGTGGTAACTCTAGTATGACTGGAGCTAGTAATTACGGAGGACCTACTGGAAATAGTGGTCCGTTTAGTAATGAAGCTCTTGGTCAAGCAGCGTTTGGTGGAGGAGTAAACTCTCTTGGTTCCTCTCTTGGAAGTCTTGGTAAACAAGCAGGGATGATGGCAGGTGCCGGAATGCTTGCTGGTCTTTCTCCAGGACAAGCTGTAAGTGCCGGTCTTAGTTCCGTAGCTAATCCTAATAACTTTGCCGGTGTACTTGGTGGCATGGTAAATAATTCCTTTGGCTACACAGGAGTTTCTTCAAAAGTACAAGGTATAGTATCTGGTGTACTTGGTGCTATTAATCCTGGTCTTGGTCTTGCTGTTTCTATTTTCGGTGGCCCAGTTCTTGATGGTCTGATGGATGCTATGGACATGAGAAGTATGGAAGTAACACGAGACACAGTAGAAGATATGGCTGGTGATTACTTTGGTGGCCGTATAGCTGGTGCTCAATTTGCTGGTGCCCTTGCTCCTGATAATCAATTGGGAATGAATAACCTTGGACAAGTTGCTAACACTGTTGGCATGAGTCTTGGTGCTAATCTTACTGACCAACAGCTTGGTTCTATTCTTGGTGCCGCGTACACTGATGCTCTTGGCAATACAAAAAAGGGTACTTCTATCATGGGAGAACATCTTGCAGACAAGACAATGGGTGCGTACAATGAAGCTCTTGGTCAGGTAGGAGATGCTATTGGTTGGGGCGGAACTATAGGTGGAGATGTAGGTAGCCTTGGTTCTTACGGTCCTGACGTAAGCCCTGAAGCTCTTGGTAAATCTCTTGACGATGCACTTGGAAACTTTGGTACTCTTGGTGGATATACAACACCAACAGGAGTACAAGGTGTTGCTGACATGGGAGTATCTTCTGGTCTTACTGCTGACGTAACTGATGCAGCAGAGCGTGCAAGTGAAGCAACTACTGGCGGTGACATTGGTAATTCGTCTACTGGTAAATCATCAGACAAGAACAGTAACTCTGACCACGACAGTGATTCTGACGGAGATTCTGGAGGTAACGACCACGGTGGTGGAGACGGTGACGGTCCTTCTGGTTCCGGTGGTATGGGTGACCGCGGTGGAAAAGACGGTAACTCTGACAAGGGCGGAGCAGATAATGACGGTGGTTCTGGAGGAAGTGGAAGTTCCTCTGGTGGTGGTAAAGATACAGGCAATTCGTCCGATGGAAAGGGCAGCGATAAAAACTAACATAGAGAAAGGAGAACCCGGATGGGTCTTTGGGATAGTATAACAAACACAGTAAGTAACTGGAGTTGGAGTGACACGTCAAATGTCCTCAATTCAGCAGGTGCTGTATACGATATCTATCAAGGATATCAGAGCGGAAAGCTTGCTGACAAGTACGCTAACATGGCTTTTGCTTCAGCACAGAAGCAAGATGCGTACGCACAGGAAATGTGGGACAGGTATAAGAATTTGTACTGGCCACTTGAAGATTTGAACATCAAGTATCAGATGGAAGACCTTCAGACTCTTCGTCCTGCATATCAACAACAAGTACAGTACCAAGCACAACGACTTCAGGAACAGCTTGCTCAAGCAAAAGAACTCAATCCTATTCTCGATGACACAGAGAAGAGTCTTATTCGTAAGCTTGTTGAAGGAGAAGATGTTCTCGCAGACAGGTTAATGAGTCAGGCTACAGCAGATGTTGGAGCAGCGTATGGAAGTCAAAGAGAACAAGACATGAGAGCTATGGGTCTTGCAGGCATTAATCCTAACAGTGGTCAGATGCAAAATTACATGAACAGGATGGGTCAGAGCCAAGCTCTTGCAGAAGCAACAGCAAGAACACAGGCAAGTCGTCAAGCAGAAGACCTTGCTATTTCTCGTCAGAGTCAAGCTCTTAATTACATGAAAGGGGCACAACTTCCTACATATCAGGTTACTCCGTCTGTAAACACAGGAAGTATCTCATCGGCTCTTGGTAATGCTAATTATACTGGTCTTGCTGATATGTATAATAAGAATGCTCAGGGTAGTTGGAATGGAGCTAACACTCTTCTTAATGTACTCAGTAAGGGTGTGTACGGAAACATAGAGAGGTAACTTATGGCAGCTAGTTGGGGACTTGCTTTTCAGTACGGAAAGAAAGCGTACGAAGATATGTGGAGAGAGCAGGAAGAAAATGAAAGACTTGCTGCTACAAGAAAACTTTACGAGATGGAAGTAAAGGCAAAGGAAGCGGAGCTTGTTACACAAGAGCTTGAGAATGCTGAGACAAGAAGAAACAGAGCATTGATTGCTTCTGCTCTTCCTCAACTTCGTGCAGGTGGTAATCAGGCTAAGCAGGCTACAGCAGCATTGCTTAGTCAGATGTCTGGCCAACCGCACGTTGTGAAGGATGGAAAGATTTATCTTCAAGAGCCTGACGGTTCTCTTTCAGAATCTGTAATAAAGAATGTAAATAGCATGAACACTGACCAGCTTATTGGTGAGTTGGATAAGTGGACTATGAACACTCGTACTCGTGGAGAGAATACACGAGAAGCAGCAAAGACTGAAGAACAGTATCAGCATCAGATTAATCTTGCTACTCTTAACAACAACGCAGCAGCAGACAGACTTTCTGCTCAACTTGCAACTTCGTGGGGGATAGCAAAGTTGCGAGCTGATACTAGTGCAGCTAACGCTGCGCTTAAATATGCAGCAGGCGGCGGTGTGGATTCTTCTGACATTCTTGCCATGGAACGATTTGCTACGTCAAAAGAATTTCAGGGTAAGAAGGATGCACTTATCGGTCAAAGTATTTTTAACGGTCTTATTCCCACAGATGTAAATGGTACGTGGACACTTGTAGACCCAGTGAATTCTGAGAACTCTAGACCGATGAACAGAAACGAGTACGATGCGTACATTAACGCAGATGCTAAGTTTACAAACAACGTTTTTAACGGAGCGCAGCACGGAGTTACTCCTGGTGCAGTACTGAACAAATTTATGTTTGGTGCTGGAGGATTTATAGATGAGGCTCGTAATCGTGCCGCAAATGCTTCTGCCCAAGCTCTTATGCTCGAAGCTATGAAAGCTGGCACTCAAGTTCCTGTTGGTGTTATACTTCCTACTACTACACCTGGAGTTAGTCAGAGG
>OIZE01001321.1_pt1 | contig 15713 bp, 13 predicted proteins | sample 1588421 | NCBI WGS metagenome assembly OIZE01 (sample SAMN03283251) | human gut metagenome | biome: human-associated habitat; material: feces | host: Homo sapiens | place: USA | collected 2013 | reverse complement strand
GCTTCAACGACCGCAAAGAGGTCAAGGACATCCACTCCTATATGTCCATCGTGGCCAACGCCCGCGACGACGTCCGTCTGCGCCGCATCATCAACGAACCGGCGCGGAAGATCGGCAACACGACCATCGAGGTCATCGCAGACCTTGCCGCGCAGGAGAACACGAGTATGCTGGAGATCATCAGCCACGCCGACCAGTACGCGCGGCTGGCCCGTTCCATCATGCCGATCCTGAAATTCTGGCAGATCTACGAGAAATTGCAGGAGTCGCTGGAAACACGGACGCTGGATGAATTTGCGTCCGACGTCATTGAGCTGAGCGGGTACAAGGCCATGCTCGAACAGGAGATCGCCAAGGGCCACGAGGACGCCGCCGACCGGCTGCAGAACCTGGGCCAGCTGGTCAATAACGTGAAAAACTACTGCGACCAGCACGGCGAGGAAGCCACGCTGGAAGGCTACCTCGAAGACATCGCCCTCATCAGCGACATCGACAGCTACAACGAGAGCAGCGACCAGGTGGTCCTGATGACCATTCACTCGGCCAAGGGGTTGGAATTTCCGTATGTGTTCCTCATCGGCATGGAGGAGGGCGTCTTCCCCAGCGAGATGAGCAAATACTCCGAGGCAGACCTCGAAGAGGAACGCCGCCTGGCCTATGTCGGCATCACCCGCGCCAAAAAGGAGCTTTACATCTCCAACAGCGTGACCCGGATGCTCTACGGCCGTACCCAGCGCAACGAGCCCAGCCGCTTTTTGCGCGAGATCGAGCCGGAGTACATCGAGGAGACCCGCAGCCCGACGCTGGAGCGCCGCTCTCAGCTGGGCGGCTGGGGCTCGGCTTACAGCGATACCGTGCCGGGCGGCGCGTCGGGCTACTCCGGTGCCTCCGGCTGGGGCCGCAGCCGTTCCGGTTTCGGCTCCGGTTCCAGTTCCGGCAGCCGCTCCGGCTACCTGAATGCCGAATACAACGGCGGCAGCCGGGGCTTTGGGGCCGACTACGCCGGGCGGGGCGCATCCGGGTCGGCCAGCGGGGACAGCCGCAGCCGTTCGGGCGGTTTTGGCTCCGGTTATGGCCGCGCCGCAGCCCCCAAGGCTCCGGCGAAACCGGTGCAGTTCACTGGGGCACCGGCGGCAAAGCCTGCCGCCAGCACCCCGAAACACTACGAGCCGGGGGATATCGTGGAGCATAAAGTGTTTGGCCGCGGCAAGGTGCTCAAGGTCAAGCCTGCCGCAGGCGACCAGATCGTAGAGATCAACTTTGAAAAGGTCGGCGTGAAGAAGACCATGGCAAACTTTGCGCCGCTGACAAAAATAACGGAGGAATGACAGATGATGACAGTCCGATTGATCGCGCATACGCCGGAGCCGGAAAAGGTGGTGGCCGCGGCGGCGAAGCTCTGCTATTCCGACGCCCACATCACCGACCTGCTGGACGGCCTGACCGAGGAGAAGACGGCCAGCTTCCTGACCATGCTCAGCGACCTTGGCCACGCCAGCCCCATAGAACATGCCAGCTTCACCTTTGGCATCGAGGGCGTCAGCCGCACCCTGTTGGCCCAGATCACCCGCCACCGCATCGCATCGTTCAGTGTGCAGAGCCAGCGCTATGTCCGGCTGGACGACTTCCGTTATGTCATCCCGCCGGAGATCGAGGCCATCCCCGAAGCGAAGGAAGCCTTTCTCGCCAGCATGAACGAGGACGCGGCGCGCTACCTCGACCTCGTGAAAAAACTGGAGGAAGGCCACACTGCCCGTCTGATGGCAGAGGGAATGCCCGAAAAACAGGCCCGCGCCAAGGCTTCCAAGCAGGCCAATGAGGACGCCCGCTTCGTGCTGCCCAATGCCTGCGAGACCAAGATGGTCGTCACCATGAACGCCCGCAGCCTGCAGAACTTCTTCCATCTGCGGTGCTGCAGCCGCGCCCAGTGGGAGATCCGGGCGCTGGCCGAAGAGATGCTGCGGCTGGTCTACCCGGTGGCACCCCATCTCTTCCGCACGGCTGGCCCGGCGTGTGTTTCCGGCCCCTGCCCGGAGGGCAGGATGTGCTGCGGCAAGACCGCCGAGGTGCGGGCGCAGTATGCCGCTTTGAAGGGGGAACCCGTATGAGCCACGGAAAACTCATCGTGCTGGAAGGGCTGGACGGCAGCGGCAAGGCCACCCAGGCGAAGCGTCTGGCCGCAGCACTGGCCGCCGAGGGCAGGCCGGTGCGGGAGATCACCTTCCCGAATTATGCCAGCGATTCGAGCGCACTGGTCCGGATGTATCTGGCCGGGCAGTTCGGCGCGAGACCCGACGACGTGAACGCATATGCAGCATCGAGCTTTTACGCAGTGGATCGCTATGCGGGCTACAAAGCCGACTGGGGGAGATTCTACGAAGAGGGCGGCATCCTCATCGCCGACCGGTACACTACCTCCAATGCGGTGCATCAGTGCTCGAAGCTGCCGCCGGAAGAATGGGAGCAGTTTCTGCACTGGCTGTTCGATTACGAGTTCCATCTGCTGGGGCTGCCCGCACCGGACTGCGTGATCTATTTACAGGTGGACCCTGCCGTGAGCCAGAAGCTGATGACCCAGCGCTACCACGGCGACGAGAGCAAAAAGGACGTCCACGAAAAGGATGTGGAGTATCTGGCCCGCAGCCGCAGAGCGGCTGAGTTCTGCGCCGCTCACCTGGGCTGGCAGACCGTGCCCTGCACCTGCGGGGACGGGATGCGCAGCGTGGAAGAGATCGGGCAGGAGGTCCGCCGGCGGGTGGACGCGGCCCTTGCGGAATAACGCACAATCGACCTGCGCCGGGCAGGCGCAGGGATACCTATGCGTAGGAGGTAGGTGTTTTTATGTACCGTTTGATGCAGCCGTCCGACCGGGCGGAGATCCTGGCGCTGTGGCAGCGCGAACATGGGGAGGACGAAACGTTCCTCGCTAACGCCATCGAGCGCTTTGCCGGGGAGCAGAATGTCTATGTAGCGGAGGAAAATGACCACATTGAGGCCGTGGCCATGGCGGTGCCGGTCTCGCTGCAGGGGCGGCCCGGCTGCTGCCTGTACGGCCTGACCGGGCAGGGCAGCCTGATCCTGGCGGGCCTGGTAGACCACCTGTGCACCCAGCAGAAACTGAAAGGAGCCGGGTTCGTGGTCGTTGTGCCCAGCGGGAACGAGCAGGCGGCGCTGCTGCAGGATAAGGGCTTCCAGTGGGCCTTCCCGCTGCGGTGCCTGCCCCGCGAGGTGGACCGCAACCTGTGGAGCCAGGCCGAGTTCGACACCGTCACGGCCAAAAAGCTCTGTGAGCTGCGGGCGAGATTCTGGCCCGACACCGTGCAGCTGCCGCCGGAACAGATGGCCGTGGTGCTGGGGGATCTGTACTCCCGCGGGGCCACTATCGTCTCGAACGACAACGGCTACGGAATATATTTCCGCAAGGAGGACACCCTTTATTTTGTGGAGATGATGGCCACCGGCGACCGCGCCGCAGAGATTTTGATGGAAGCGGCCCGCGAAAAAGAGGTCATTGTGGAAAAGGCCGTCATCACCGTGGGTGCCGCGCAGAACCTCTTCCTTGGCGAGGGCACCCGGCAGGATTATGGAATGATCCGCTTTGAGGGCGAAGCCTTTGATGTGAGCGAGAGCTATATGCGGCTGATGTTGGACTGAAAGGAACATGCAGATGGCAAGTAACCATACGAGACCCCGCAAAAAAGGCGGTGCGCTGAAGATCCTGCTCGTGCTGCTGGTGCTCGTGCTGGCGGCGGCGGGCGGCGCATTCCTGCTGGCAAAGCGCGAGATCGACGGCGGCACCCGGCAGGATGCCGTGACCGTGGAGATCGCGCAGGGCAGCGGTGTGAGCACCATTGCCCGGCAGCTGAAGGAAGCGGGCGTCATCCGGTTTCCGCAGCTGTTCCGCTGGTATGTCGGCCGCAAAGACGCGGCGGCGAAGCTCCAGTATGGCGAATTTTCGCTGGAACCCGGCAGCTCCTACGATGCGCTCATCGAGGCGCTTTCTGAATATGCCAAAGCGGAGAGCGTCCGCCTGACCTTCCCGGAGGGCATGACGGCCATCGCCATCGCACAGAAGATGGAACAGGCCGGGCTGTGCACCGCAAAGGAGTTTCTCGAAGAGGCCAACACCGGCGATTTCAGCGAATACACGTTCTGGCAGTATGTCCCCGATGACACGGAGGCCCCAGACCGTTTCCTGAAATGTGAGGGCTATCTCTTCCCGGATACCTACGAATTCCTCGCGGATGATACGGTGCACAACTACGTTGCAACGTTCTATTCGCGTTTTGACCAGCAGTTCACCGACGCGATGTACAAGGAGCTGGATCAGCAGGGCCTGAGCCTTTCGGAGGTCATCACGCTGGCATCCTTCGTGCAGGAGGAGGCCGGCAACGACCAGGACAACAATGTGGCCCAGGTCTTCCGCAACCGTCTGGCAGAAGGCTCGCCCTACCCCAAGCTGCAAAGCAACACGTCCAGCTATGTCCAGAGCGATGCAGACAACAACTATCTCTGGAACTGGGTGGCCCCCTGGTACGGCGGCTGGGAGAAGATCCCCGAAAACATCCGCAATGCCTACGACACCTACACCTGCACTGGCCTGCCCGCCGGGCCGATCTCGAACCCCGGTCTGGCCGCCATCCGGGCTGCACTGGACCCCCAGCCCGATGCGGAGGTCCAGGACTGCTATTTCTTCGTGACCGACCTCAGCGGCCAGTATTACTACGCCCGCACCTATGCGGAGCATCAGACCAACTGCCAGAAGGCAGCGGATGTGAACCGTTCGCTTGCGGCAAAAAAATGAGAGCGAAGCCCTTGTGCTGACGGAAAACGCAATGGTTGACCGGTTGGCCAGGGGCTCTCCCTTTGGGAGAGGGTAAGCTCGTTTAGGAGAATGATTATGTTACAGATCCCGGAACTTCTGTCCCCCGCGGGCGATTTGGAGCGCCTGCGCTACGCCATCAACTACGGCGCAGATGCCGTCTATTGCAGCCTGCCCGAATTTGGGATGCGCTCAGCCCCGGCCAACTTCACGCCGGAACAGCTGACCGAGGGCGTCATCTACGCCCATGCCCGCGGCCGCAAGGTCTATCTGACCATGAACACCCTGCCCACCAACGAAGAGGCCGACCGTCTGCCGGACGCCATCCGGAGCGCGGCCGCAGCGGGCGTGGATGCTTTCATCGTGGCAGACCTGGGTGTGCTGGAAGCCTGCAAGCAGTTCGCACCGGATATTGATGTCCACATGTCCACCCAGACCGGCATCACCAACTGGGCCGCGGCCCGTGCGGCCTACAACCTGGGCGCCAAGCGGGTGGTGCTGGCCCGTGAGCTGACGCTGCAGGACATTGCCACCATCCGGGATAAGACCCCGCCGGAACTGGAGATCGAGGCCTTCGTCCACGGTGCCATGTGCATGAGCGTGTCGGGCCGGTGCCTGCTGTCCAACTACCTGACGGGCCGCGACTCCAACCGGGGCCAGTGCGCCCAGCCCTGCCGCTGGAAATACTATCTGAGCGAGGAGACCCGCCCCGGCCAGCTGTATGAGATCGGTGAGAACGAGGACGGGAGCTATATCCTGAACGCCAACGATATGTGTACGGCACCGTTCTTGGACCTCATCTGCAAGGCGGGCGTGGACAGCCTGAAGATCGAGGGCCGCGCCAAGACGTTCTACTACGTCGCCAGCGTGACGGCCGCCTACCGCCGCGCACTGGACCAGTATCTGGCCGACCCGATGAACGACAACTTTGAGCTGCCGGACGAGGTGCTGGCCGAGCTGACCCGCACCAGCCACCGCCACTATTCGCCGGGCTTCTACTTTGGCCGCGAGCAGGCCAAGCAGGCCACCGACAGCGCTACCTACATCCGCGAGTGGGAGTTCGTGGGCACTGTGGACAGCTGGGAGAACGGCATCGCCAGCTGCCAGCAGCGGGGCAAGTGGAGCCTGGGCGACACGCTGGAGGTGCTCTGCCCGGACGGCCGCAGCATCCCGCTGCACCCGGAGTGGATCCGGAACGAGGCAGGGGAGAAGGTGGAGTCCACGCCCCATGCGATGGAAAAATATACCATCCCCACCCCGGAACTGCCCCCCATGAGCCTGCTGCGGCGCAAGGTCTGAGATCTCCGTTCCATACAGCAAAAAAATCCCGCCATTTGGCGGGATTTTTTCGTCAGAGCGTATCCAGAACGTTGCGCGCCTCCCGGATGGTCTCTTCGCTCGTCTGCCACAGCTCGAACTCGGAGAAGCCGGGCAGGCCCATGGGGACGCCCTCCCGGCGGAAGATCATCCGGCTGTCCAGCACCTGCTTGCCGGAAAGGTGGAAGCTGTGCGCACCGGTCTGTTTGGCCAGTGCAGGGAGGTTGGCCGGGAAGACGCCTGCGCCCACCAAAATCTCGATGCGCCCGGCGGCGCAGTCCACAAGCTGCCGGAGCAGGGGTGCCCCGGCGGGGGCGCTGGCGGCCTGGCCGCTGGTCAGAATGGTGGAAAGCCCCAGAGCGCAGGCTGTGTCCAGCGCCGCGAAGGGGTCGCGGCAGACGTCAAAGGCGCGGTGGAGGGTGAGCGCAACGGGGCGGCCCGCTTTGGCGGCGGCTTCGCGGGCGGCCTCGTAGATGGGGCACAGGGCCTCTGCATCCAGCGCACCGTCCGGGGTCAGCACACCGGTGACGATGCCGTCTGCCCCGGCGGCGACGAGTGCGGCGGCAGATTCTTTCATCTGCGCCAGCTCCCAGCGGTCGTAGCAGAAATCACCGAAGCGGGGGCGGAGCAGGGCGCGGACGGGCAGGCCGGTGGTCTCCTTGACCTGCCGCACCAGCGCAAGGCTGGGTGTGGTGCCGCCCACGATGAGGTCGGCGCAGAGCTCCAGCCGGTCGGCCCCGCCGCGCTGGGCCGCAAGGGCACTGGCGGTGCTGTCAACACAAACTTCTAATGTATAGGGCATGAAAAACCTCCTTTGATACAGCGGCCGGAATGGTCCATCAACAAGACCCGTCAACAGAAACTGCTGACGGGTCTTGTTCAGGAACAACAGGTCACTTTACGGATTCGAGGAAGCGTACGAAGCCTGCACGGCCTGCTTCGTCCAGCTTGTAGACACCGGCATCGGTCAGGACCTCGGCGAAGACATGGCCGACCTCGTCCTGCAGGATGAGGTGGACCGTATCGGCGTTCAGCTCCGGGTGCCGGGCGAGGATCTCCTCGGCCCAGGCAGCGTGTTTTTGCAGGGCTTCGGGGTAGTCGGCCGTGGGTACATGCGCGGTCAGCAGGTCGGCCAGGTCGAACAGCTCCTGCTTCAGGCGGCTGGGCAGCACGGCCAGACCCATGACCTCGATGAGGCCGATGTTTTCCTTTTTGATGTGGTGGAGCTTGGCGTGGGGGTGGTAGACGCCCAGCGGGTGTTCCGGCGTGGTGATGTTGTTGCGGAGCACGAGGTCCAGCTGGAATCTGCCGTCCCGCATCCGGGCGATGGGGGTGATGGTGTTGTGCGGCTCACCGTCGGTCTCAGCGTAGACGAAGCAGGCTTCGTCGGTGTAGCCGCGCCATGCGGTCAGGATCTTGTCCGCCAGGTCCACCAGACGGCCATCGTCCTCGCAGGTCAGGCGGATGCAGCTCATGGGCCAGTGGACGATGCCGGCTTCGACATCCTCGTAGCCGGGGAAGGTCCAGCTCTTCTCGATGGGAGCCTTGGCCATGGCGAACTCGTAGTGGCCGCCCTGGAAGTGGTCGTGGCTCAGGATGGAGCCGCCCACGATGGGCAGGTCGGCGTTGCTGCCCACGAAGTAGTGCGGGAACAGCGCTACGAAGTCCAGCAGCTTGCGGAAGGTGGCCCGCTCGATCTTCATGGGGGTGTGCTGGCTGTTGAACACGATGCAGTGCTCGTTGTAGTAGACGTAGGGGCTGTATTGCAGATTCCACGCGCTGTCGTTGATGGTCAGCGGGATGATGCGGTGATTCTCGCGGGCGGGGTGGTTCATCCGGCCCGCATAGCCCTCGTTCTCCACGCAGAGCTGGCACTTGGGGTAGGCGCTCTGGGGGGCCAGCTTGGCGGCGGCAATGGCCTTGGGGTCTTTTTCGGGCTTGGAGAGGTTGATGGTGATGTCCAGATCGCCGTAGGGCGTTTTGGTGACCCACTTCAGGTCCCGCTTGATGCGGTAGCGGCGGATGTAGTCGGTGTCCTGGCTGAACTTGTAGAACCAGTCGGTGGCAGCCTGGGGGCCTTCCTCCTCGTACCGCTCCTCAAAGTTGGCGCGGACGATGGAGGGGCGCGGGGTCAGGACGCCCATGAGTTTGGTGTCAAAGAGGTCGCGGGCGGTGGAGTTGTCCGCGCACACACCGCGCGATACAGCATCGTCCACCAGCGTTTTCAGGATGGATTCGAGGTCTTTGTAGCAGACTTCGCCCTCCGGCTCGGTGAAGCTGTCCAGCTGCATGGTCATGAGCAGCTGGTTGCGGATGTAGATTGCATCGTCCGGCAGGATGAGGCCGGTGTCCAGACCATAGTTGACGAGCTGCTGAATGGCAGTGGAAATCACAGGACAGCGCCTCCTTCCGGGCGGATGGAGAGGATGTGGCAGCGGCCCTTGCCGAGGATGGCCTCCATCTCAGCCTTGAAGGAATCGAGCCGGGTCAGCGGCACAAAGGCCTGCACGGTGCCTGCGAAGCCGCCGCCGTGGACGCGGACTGCGCCCTCGCCATGCAGGAAGTGCTTGGCGGCAGCGATGGTCACGGCCACCTCCTGATGCTCCTTATACCCGGCGGGGATGACGTTCTGCAGATACTCCCAGCTGCTCAGACCGGACTCGGTGACCAGCGCAAGGAAGGTCTCGAAGTCGCCCGCGCGGAGGGCTTCCACCTGCTTTGCGACCCGGTCGTTGTCGGCGTAGACGTGGAAAGCGCGCAGAACGGCGCGGTCGCCGCACTGTCTGCGGCACTCCGGCAGGTTGGCAAGGAAGGTCTCGAACGGCACATCGCGCAAAACTTCGCCGCCGCAGACCGCTGCCACGGCGCGGCAGTCGGCCGGGATGGCGGCATACTCGTCGGTCAGGTCGGCGTGGTCTGCACCGGAATCCAGGATGCAGAGCGCGAGGCCGGCCTTGGAGAAATCGACCTGTACAGGCTCGACCACGGGGTGGGCAGGGTCGGCAAAGTCGATGGTGATGATGTTGCCGACGCTGGAAGCCATCTGGTCCATCAGGCCGCAGGGCTTGCCGAAGTAGACGTTCTCTGCCCACTGGCCGATCTGGGCAATGGCGATGGGGGAGACCTTTTCGGTCATGAAGCAGTCGTTCAGGATGACGCCGATCAGCACCTCGAAGGCGGCAGAGGACGAGACGCCGCTGCCCTTGGGCACGTTGGAGGAAATGTAGACGTCCAGACCGGAGAGGCTGGCCCCGCGCTCCTGGAAGGCCTTGCACTCGCCGCGCAGGATGGCGGCGCTGGTGTTTTCCTCTTCCTTGCGGGCCGTCAGGTCGGCCAGGTCGATGACGCACAGGTCATAACCCTCGCTCTGGACGCGCAGCTGGTTCAGGCGGTTGGGAGCGGCGGCTGCGATCATATCAATGTTGACGCTGCCGGCCAGCACACGGCCGTGCTGGTGGTCGGTGTGGTTGCCGCCGATCTCGGTGCGGCCGGGGGCACTGTACAGCCCGGCCTCGGTGTGGGCACCAAACGTTTTTTCCAGCCCGTCCAGCACAGCAGCGTAGCGGGCTGCCTGTGCGGAGGTCTGTTCGGGGGCGCAGCAGTACAGCGAGGCCAGACGCTCGGTGTGGGCGCCGCCTGCCAGCTCCTGCTTCCAGACAGAAACGGATTTCATCATGGCGAGTTCCTCCTCTGAACAAATCGTGCAAACTTCGTCACAGCCCATGCGGCGGGCCGTGGGATTCTTTCGATACTCCTATAATAAAGAATCTGTGCCCAAAAGACCATGCGTTATTGTTGCATCTGAATGCAAAGTTGCCAGAAAATTCGGCACGAAATTTGTGCAGAAATTCCTGCAACAGAGCTGAAAAAATCCTCCAAACCGGAAAAGCATTGGCCACAACCCACAAAGAACGGTCAGCTGCGGGTCGATCAGGGCCAGAGTTCCGATATGGAGGATTGGATTTTGCCAGCGGGTCAGTGGAAGTCCGGGCCAGTGAGGCCGTCGAGATTCAGCATCCCTTCCAGTGCGGCCACATCGGCGGAGACGTCCAGCGCGTCGGACTGGAACAGCTTGTCCAGCTGGTTTTCGAAGGCCGTGATGAGCAGGTCCATCGAGTGCTCGATGCTCTGTCTGGCGTCGGTGATGTTCTCGCCCTGCACATCCTGCGCCGAGAGCTGGGCGTAGGTGTTCAGCAGCTTGAGGGCCGTGGGCAGGTAGTAATCCATGAACTTTTGCAGCTGGGCCTTTTTATCCGGGTCTTTCTTGGCCAGAGCAAAGATGCGGGCGCTGAGCTCTTCCAGCCGGGAGATCTTGGCCGTCATCACCGGGTCGGGGATGGCATCGTTGGCGCGGCGCAGCTGCTGCTGAAGGGAGGCGTACAGGTCTTCCGGTTCCGCTTCCGGCTCCGGCTGCGGGGCCTTGGGCGGCTGGGGTGCGGCCCCGCGCACGACAAGGGTGTCGGTGCGGTAGTCGATGTAGGCATCGGCCCCGAAATAGCCGTGGTCGATGGCGTGTTCCACCGCAGCGCGGCCACGGACTGCGTCGATGCCGACCGCCGCGAACAACTCGCCCAGCGCGATGTTGTCCCGGTCGCCGACGATCTTGTCGAGCTTGCGTTCCAGCTTGCGGGCGCGGTCCATCCGCAGGCCGGTGAAGAGGGCTGCGCCGCCGCCGATGGTCTGGGCCAGCGCCGTCAGCAGCTCACCCCAGTCGATCTCATGGCTCCAGAGTTCCTCCATGACATCGGCCAGGTCGCCGATGCCCACCAGCAGGAAGATGGCACCGAAGATGGTGCACAGGGTGGTGAGAGTCTTGTGCCACTGCTTGGCGCTCTTCTGCTCCGCAGTGGGGACATCCGGGTCGGAGACCGTCTCGCTGCGTTGGCCGGGGGCGGCGCTCTGTGCGGCGCGGGCGTCCTCTGCGTGGCTGTCGCGGGCGGGGTCGGCGTTGGTCTGCTCCTTTTTCTCGGCATCCCGGTCGATGGCGCGCAGGATGAAGAACAGGATGCCCAGCCACGGCGACATGGCGAACAGCACCAGCAGAAGGATGGTGGGGAGATGGGCAAGGAAATGGTTGCTGCGTTTTGGCTCCATGGGGCAAATTCCTCCTAAAATGAAAAGAACCGTATTCCACCTTATTATAGCGGAACACGGCTCTTTTGTTAAGGGATAATTTATCTGGGAGTAAAAGCCTTATTTCATCAGGCTGCAAACAGCTTCGGCATACGCGGCGGGGTCATCCACAGGCAGGCCCTCGATGAGCTGTGCCTGTGCATAGAGCAGGTCGCTGTATTTCTTGAGCTTCTCGGTGTCGCCGGCCTCCTGTGCGGCCTTGAGCACGGCGAAGACGGGGTGATGGATGTTCAGCTCCAGCACCTTGTCGCTCTTGACGCCCTCGCTGCCGGGCTGCTTGGAGAGGACCTTTTCCATCTCGATGGAGAGCGGGCCGTCTGCGGAGAGGCAGACCGGGTGATCCTTCAGGCGGGTGGAGACCTTGACCTCCTTGACCTTGCCGTCCAGTGCATCCTTCATGGCATCGAACAGGGGCTTGTTCTCGGCGGTGGCATCCTCGGCGGCCTTCTTCTCGTCCTCGGTCTCAAGGCCCAGGTCGCCGCTGTTGACGTTCTTGAACTCAACGGTGCCGTCCTTGCCCTCGGCATCCTTGCGGGGATAGGTGCGCAGGATCTGCAGGCAGAACTCATCCACATCCTCGGTCAGCAGCAGCACGTCGTAGCCCTTATCCAGCACCAGCTCAGCTGCGGGGAGCTTGGCCAGACGGTCGGTGGAGTCACCGGCTGCAAAGTAGATGAACTTCTGCTCAGCGGGCATCTTGTCCACATACTCCTGCAAAGTGACCATCTTCTGCTCCTTGGCAGACCAGAACAGCAGCAGGTCGCGCAGCAGCTCGCCGTGCATTCCGTAATCGGAGTAGGCGCCGAACTTGATCTGGCGGCCGAACTCCTTCCAGAAGGCCTCGTACTTCTCGCGGTCGTTGGTCAGCATGGCGTGGAGCTCGTTCTTGATCTTCTTTTCCAGTGCATTGTGGATCAGCTTGAGCTGGTTGTCCTTTTGCAGCATCTCACGGCTGATGTTCAGGCTCAGGTCCTGGCTGTCCACGATGCCCTTGACGAAGCTGAAGTAATCGGGCAGCAGGTCGCCGCACTTTTCCATGATGAGCACACCGGAAGCGTAGAGTGCCAGACCCTTTTCGTAGTCCTTGGTGTAGAAGTCGTAGGGGCGATGGCTGGGCACAAAGAGCAGGGCGTTGTAGTTCGCGGTGCCCTCGGTGCGGCTGACGATGACGCGAGCGGGATCGGTATAGTCGTTGAACTTATCCTTGTAGAAGGCGGCGTACTCTTCGTCGGAGACCTCGCTCTTCTGCTTCTTCCAGATGGGCACCATGCTGTTCAGGGTCTCCAGCTCGGTGTAGGTCTCCCACTCCGGCTTGTAGTCATCGGGCTTGGGGTCCGGTTCGGGCTTCTGGCGGCTCTTCTCGCGCTCCATCTGGATGGGATAGCGCACATAGTCGCTGTACTTCTTGACGATGGCCGCGATGCCATATTCATCGAGGAAGTTCTCGTAGTTGTCGGTGTCAGTGCTGGGCTTGATGTGCAGGATGATGTCGGTGCCCGCGGTGTCCTTTTCGGCCGGGTTCATCTCGTAGCCGTCCGCACCGCTGGATTCCCACTGCCAGGCCTGGTCTGCGCCGTAAGCTTTGGAGATGACAGTGACCTTGTCGGCCACCATGAAGGCCGAGTAGAAACCGACGCCGAACTGGCCGATGATGTCGATGTTCTCGTCCTTGTTCTCTTTCTTGAAGTCGAGCGAGCCGGAGTGGGCGATGGTGCCGAGGTTGGACTCCAGCTCTTCCTTGGTCATGCCGATGCCGTTATCGGAGACGGTCAGGGTGCGGCTGTCCTTGTCGCGGGTGAGCAGGATGCGGAAATCGCCTTTGTTCATGCCGACGGAGGTGTCGGTCAGGCTCTTATAATACAGCTTGTCGATGGCGTCCGAAGCGTTGGAGATCAGCTCACGCAGGAAGATCTCCTTGTTGGTGTAGATGGAGTTGATCATCATGTCCATCAGCTTTTTGCTTTCCGCCTGAAATTCTTTCTTCGCCATAATACAAAACCTCTTTTGTTCAGATTCGGTGCCAGAAAGCCGGAGTTCGGGATGACGGCTTAGCACTCATAACTTTCGAGTGCTAATATACACCGCTTCGCATCAAAAATCAAGGGGTTTCATAAAAAGTTCAGAAATGTTTGCGGTTCCCTTTGCATTCCGGCTCCAAACCCATTATAATAGTCCCGACAAAGTCGGAAAGGATGACTTCGATGCAGTTTGAAATGTGCGCGCTTCCCGGTGGAGGGAAGCTGGAACTTTATCTGCGCAGCCCGGACCCGGCCATGCCGAACGCGCTGCGCCGTCCGCTGGTGCTGGTGGTGCCAGGCGGCGGGTACGAACACGTCAGTGCCCGCGAGGCCGACCCGGTGGCGCTGCAGTTTGCAGCGGCAGGGTATCACACCGCTGTGCTGACCTACAGCGTGGGCGAGGGGGCACGGGATCACCAGCCGCTGCGCCAGCTCCGCGCGGCCATCGGGCTGCTGCGGCAGAACGCAGAACGCTGGGGCATCCTGCCGGACCGGATCGCCGTTTGCGGCTTTTCGGCGGGCGGGCACCTGGCGCTGTCCGGTGCGGTGCTCGACTGCCCCGGCGAGGCGGCAGACCGCAGCCGGAAGCCGGATGCCGTGCTGCTGGCCTATCCGGTCATCACGGCGGGGGAGTATGCCCACCGGGGCAGTTTCGTGCAGCTTTCGGGCAGCGAAGACCGGGCGGAGCACCAGAGATTCGGGCTGGAAGGAAAGATCACGCCGGATACACCGCCGGTCTTCGTCTGGCACACGATGGAGGACGCCACCGTCCCGGTGGAAAACACCCTGCTCCTCCTTGCAGCGCTGCGGAAGAACCATGTTCCCTGTGAGGCGCATCTGTTCGAGAAGGGGGTCCACGGCACCAGCATCTCCACCGCAGAGGTGGATGCCGCCAGCGCCCACCGCGCCCACTGGGTGCAGCTGGCGGTGGAATGGCTGAACGACACCTTCGACTTCCATCTGGAATAAACTGGATTTGTACAGTTCTACAAAAAATTCATGAAAAAATAGTTGACCTGCAACAAATTTTAGCGTATACTGGTCAGCGAAAACAAACGCCGGGCATACCGCCCGGAAGGAAGAGGGAACATTTATGGCAATGCGGCCGGAAATTTCTGTCAAGAACCTGATGATGCAGGCATTCCTGACGGGTTGGGAGCTCTCCGACAAGAGCATCTCGCAGGATGAATATCTTCAGAGCGCCATTCAGGTGATCGAGGTGCTCCAGGTGGAGCCGGAGAGCCTTTATGCCGAGGAGGGCCTCGGTCTGCCGGACGGCGAAGAGGTGGACCATCTGGACGACCTGCTCCGGGCAGACGGCCAGTGGATCTATTACGGCGTCGAGGCAGAGAACTTCTTCCTCATCCAGTGGTATCCGGATGTGGAGTCCGCCAAGGCCAAGCTCGCGGAACTGGACGCCATGGGCGACGGCAGCCGGCAGTATCTGGTGGACATGAGCCTGAAGCGCGAGAACCCCAGCAGCGCCGAGAACTTCGGCAATTCCAACCCCGTCCAGCTCCGCTCCTGATGTTGATTTTTAAGAGGAAAGGGACCCCAAGCGATGCAGCTTTCTCAGACTGAACGTGAGCAGCTTTACGCCATTCTGGAACAGTACGACCACCATCCCAAAGTGCAGGAGATGCGGGAGTTCATCCAGCATGGCGACGTGACCACCTATCAGCACTGCAAGAATGTGGTGCTGGTCAGCTTCTGGCTCAACCGCCGCTTCCATCTGGGTGCCGACGAGACCGCGCTGGCAGTGGGCGGCTTTCTGCACGATTTCTACCTGTACGACTGGCACAAGACGAACAGCTTCCGTGGCATCCGCCGCCTGTTTGAGATGCACGGTTTTTCGCACCCCGGCTCGGCCTGCGTGAATGCGGAGCACTACTTCCATATCACGAAGAAGGAGCAGGACATCATCCAGAGCCACATGTGGCCGCTGACCTTCCGGCATGTGCCCACCTGCCGCGAAGCCATCATCGTCTGCCTGGCCGATAAGTACTGCGCTGTAGTGGAGAGCATGTTCCGCCGCGCCAAAGTCGCCACCACCGTGGGTGCGGATGGGGCCGACGACACCGAGTGGTAATCACAAAACAACAAAAAATCCTTCCGGCAATTGCCGGAAGGATTTTTTTGTTGTGATGGGACTTATTCCGACCGCAGGGCCTTGACGGGGTCGGAACGGGAAGCGCCCTTGGCGGGAATGAAGCCGCCGAGGATGGTCAGCACGGTGGCCAGAACGATCAGCACAAGGGCTGCGTTCAGCGGCAGGCGGGCGACCACGTTGGTGCCGTTGGAGATCTTCTGGATGAGCATGTTGCCGGGGATGAGCAGGATCTCGCTCAGCACAACGCCCATCACGCCGGAGCACAGGCCGATGATGAAGGTCTCGGCGTTGAACACCTCGGAGATGTTCCGCT